>Ga0157368_1000318_pt1 | contig 22999 bp, 18 predicted proteins | sample AttbisABBM3_FD_113146 | JGI IMG/M metagenome (GOLD analysis project Ga0157368, IMG submission 113146) | Fungus gardens microbial communities from leaf cutter ant in Botucatu, State of São Paulo, Brazil - Atta bisphaerica ABBM3 | ecosystem: Host-associated > Fungi > Mycelium > Unclassified ...
AATACATTTTGTGTATCAGTGTTACCACTTCTGCTTGATTGATTGTTCCTCTCTCCCCCGTTCAGAATTTTTTGATTAGCATTTGACATAATATGTAACCATCGGATATGTGAATCGCTAGGCAGATATGACCACATAATTTAACCTGGTCCTCTCTAATCGATCGATGATTCGTCGATGATAGTAGTGTCCGACCGAGATCACCGAAACATTCAGGATCTATGCTATGCCTCATAGTCACCACTCCCACTCTGGCCAATTCTGCAAACATGCAGTTGGGACATTGGAACAAATTGTCCAGGAGGCAATATCTAAGCAATTTCTAGTTTTTGGGTTGACGGAGCATGTACCTCGTTATCGCGAAATCGACCTCTACCCCGAGGAAGTAAGTGGCTAGCATTATACAACAACATCGAAACTGATGATGTTCTCCCCCCTTTTTTCCAAATGTAGTTACAGCAAGGGTTTTCTCTCGCTACAATCAATCAGCAATTCATTTCATTCCTTGACGAAGCTAAGCGACTCAAAGCACACTATGCTTCTCAAATTACTCTCCTTGTAGGCCTTGAGACTGAGTTCATCACGCCAAGAGATCTTGAAGAACTCGAGGGTATTCTCGAACGGTATCAGCCGTATGTTATCGAGTATATCGTCGGGTCTGTTCACCATGTTAATGGTATTCCTATCGATTTCGACGAAACAACTTATCGGCGGTCTGTGGCGAGCTTTAGTGGTGGCACTTGCGACTCTAAAGAGGATATTCATGGTGAGGATAACAGTGGTCGTCATCGGGGACAACTGGAAGGGTTTCTGTTGGCATATTTTGATGCCCAGTATGAGTTGTTACAGAGGTTCAAACCGGAGATTATTGGTCATATCGATCTCTGTCGGCTGTATACCCCCAATCTCAAGTTCGCGGATTTTCCAGAGGTGTGGAAAAGAATGGAACGAAATGTCGGGTACGCAATATCCTATGGTGCATTGTTTGAAGTCAATACTGCTGCTTTCCGAAAAAAATGGGAGACGGCATATCCTGGGCCGGATGTAGCTGAGGCAAGTCTTTTTTCTCCGCACACTTTTCGGAATTAGATCAAAAAATACTTTTTTCTACAGCTTATACTTCAACGTGGCGGGAGGTTTGCATTATCAGACGATAGCCACGGACCACACGCAGTCGGGCTCAACTATGGTCGAGTACATCACTATCTCAGATCATTAAATGTGGCCGAGCTCTGGTTCCTCGAACCCTCGGAAGAGCCCAATGCTTCTGGAAGAAGGGTTCGTCCTGTGAAACTGGAGAGGTGGTCAGATGAGCGATTTTGGCTTTCATTACTCACAGAAAAGAAAGTTGATATGCACGGACCGTAAAACAGTGAATTCTAAATTACATACTCTCACCAGACGAACAATCAACCTCGGTGCCTAAATTTTGAGCGCTATTAAATCGCTCGTATTGAATCGTGATATCATCGCAGCAATCTACATGCTCTTTTGCCGGTAGTCCTCGAGTAATTCATACATGCGCAGACTCATAAATACGGTTCCCCCGCAATCAACCAATGACGGTCCAGATTTTCCGCTCTTGCCTCACGAAGGTCTGACGGTATGTGGAAACCCACGTCTCAAGTTTAATCCGTAATCCCGTGTGGCTTCTTATTGTTGTGGTTCTTCTAGTCCTCAAGGTTTAACCAAAACGAGGCATCAAAGCTCGGGTACGGTCTAGCCAATCTGATGGTTGTGGCTAACGCAATAAAGCTACATCATATTACTTCCTCCTCAGTGGCGGAGCTCGGACTATGCTCCTGTACGTACATGATACCTTCATTCATTTGACGCCACGCCGAAGGTGGAAAGATTAGACATAAAAAGTCATCTGAAGGTAATAAATCCCTTGTACGCGACCAAACAGAAGAACTTATGTTATAGTTACATGTCATGCGTGGGATATTCCCACGTCCCACATTTTGTCTCTGAAATTTGATAAACTATTGTTAAAGCGCCGTCCGTTAGCAACATTTAACCCTTCTGTTCGGCAAACTCGATTTCTTTTGGCAAGGCTCTTGACCTCAAATCTCGAGCTAGTAACGTATCTGGGTCACTCAACCCATAATGCATAAATTGGGCAAGCAAGATCAGCTTGAGAAGTACTGCAGCAATGCAGGCGTCAATGAAATCTTGCATTCAATAATTATTATTTTATCGACACCCAATCTGTCACCAACTGAATTCTGGGTCCACGACAGCAAAGGCGACTGAATCTCAATTTTTAAAACCGGGCAAGGATGCAATACATCACGTATCAAGACAAAAGAAATGAGAAAGTGGGAAAGTGAAGCAAAAAGGAAGAATAATAATAATAGTCACCGTCCGGATATAATGCATGATAGCATGAGGAGTTGGTAGCGGGAACTTTGGAGGCGGAAGTGAGGGGTGAAAAATAAGTACAAAAAGGAGCGAAAAGGGAAGGAACGGGAAGGAACGGACTGAAATAGGAATGATATGACCCACGGCAACTGTGGGAATTTCATCCAAACGGTCGATACGGGAATATTAAACAGAGCCAAAAACACAAGAGTTCAAGAAACAGGTACTAAACCCGAGGTCCCAAAGTCAGGGGGTGAGAGAAAGGTAACGAAGAGGCACAATTTAAGGATATCTACGTATTTTAGTATCTGCAAAAGGTTTCAAGAGCAAGACCGAGGAACAAAAAAGCAACGTGGGATCAGACCTCCCTGAAAGCGAACCAGGGGCAAATTCTGGTATCGAATCTGTTGCAGGTAGCGCGAGGGAACATCAAGGCTGCAAGTGAGACGATGAAAGACTATTCCAGACGGAATTGAGGTCTAAAAGATGAGAAGATAGGTATGGGTAAGGAAAAATCTTGTCAAGAAACAAAAAATGGATACAGTTCCGGAAAACAAGAATCTTTCACTGAGTGTCCCTTCGCTGACCGAGCGTAGCGGAACCTACGTCACTCTCAACTGTTCCTGTCTCTACATGTACTCCACGTTCTGAACTAACACTTCGGATATCTCGGCCTTCTTCAGCTAGTTCCCGACCAAGAAGACCCACACTGCTAGGGCCATGCCGGTTATCATCCTCTTCGTTACCACCATCGGGACTGTCATCGCCTTCTTCCAACCGCTCCGCAAAATCAGGCTTGCGCAACATTTTTCTGAACGCATCGGCCATAATAGCCGCATCGGCACCACTAAACGGTCCACTGTCACCAGCTGAAATAGTTGACGCTCCATCATGAATGACGACACTTGGTGCATTCCGATCCCGTTCACCGATAGCAGCGCTGCTGGTCAAACCCATGCCGACGGCAGCACCTCCAGTTCCCACAGGTGAGAGAGGAGGTAACGAAGCAGCGCCGAGCAAGGGTGAGCCTTGTTGCTGAACATTTGCCATCATGGGTGATGATGAACCCATTGAATTCCTGTTGGACTCGAGCTCATCATTCCTCCTGCGCAGTCGACGGAGGATAAGGAAAGCGAGAATGCAGACAGATGCAATGGCTAGAAACCCGAGGACTGTTATCACAGCGATCGCCCAATGTGGGAAACCAGGACCCGCTCCATCAGGTTGGACCGATCCGGAAGCGGCAGATGATGACTGTGACAAAGTAAGCGAGTGAGAGAAAGTCGAGGATGCAGCAGCCGATGCAGCCGATGCAGCCGATCGTGACAAGAGTACGGAAGCAGATGAGGCAGAAGCGGCTACAGCAGAGCGAGAAGAGACGACCGAGTCCAAAAAAGTTGTTTCTGTAGTGGGATTACGTGTTAGAAGGTGAGACAAACAGGAGAGGTAGAGAGGCAAAAGCGGCTGAGTGATCCGCGAGGCGAGGAAAAGGCGAGGAAGGCCGAAGGGAAGGCAGTAAGGGAAAGTTACTGTTACTCACGGACAGCAGAGAAAATAGCCTGCGAGATTTCGCTGCCATCAAGGCCTCTATCACTCCGAGCAATCACCCAGTAATAAGGGAAGGATTGGTTGGTACCATTCCACGACAGACCATCTGTACCGAACCACGTATCATTTACTTGTGCGTTGTAAACACCGGCTTCGCCAAAAGGGTTGGTAAAATTCCGTCTGTGGAGAATTTGCTGCTGCGAGTCAGCTCGGAAGAGATAGAGGTCAACTAAGTTTGTTTGTGTGAGTTCTGGACGGCGAGAGTTCCCTGTGGCATCGCGTGTGAGATTTGAAGATGAGTAAATAGAAAAGGTACACACAGACAAACGAAGTCCACTCGCTCTGAGGTACAAGAGTATCAACGCTGGGAAAACACGAGATGACATCGTTCCCGGAAAGCAGTTGACACTGTGTTTTTGCTTTCTCTATACAAGATTAACAATAGCGCCCGGGGACAAGACATGAAGAGGACGTACGGATTTCCTGTTGGTCAGCAATGACCTGGCGAGAGACAAAGAGATGATCCTTGAAGGTATCCCGCCGCCGCCGCCTTGTTGAGCGGCCATAGATTGTTGGGGATGCTGGAAGTGGTGTCTGTATGTTGGCAGCGAGGGTTTGTTCGGGCCATGGGGAAAGTTGGGGGCGTGTTGAGGACATTTTGAATCGAAAGAGAGTGTAGCTTCTACAGGACAGAGGGCTATAAGCTAATCGGCTAATCGCATTATCCAGTGCTATGCAAGCAGAATTCCCCAGACGACGACGAGGGACTGTCAAGGACGCGGGAGACAGCGAGGACGAGGTGGTGGTCGGTGTTCAGAGAGAGGACAACAGGAACAAACAGTTACACCCGCCTCTCATGTCACATCACGCAAGGTCACGCGATCAGGATCACAGCTAGCTGTCGTTTTTTCGCAATAAGTTAATACACTATCTGAAATAATAATCTAGTCCTAGGACCCCCTGCTCAGCTGCTGCATAAGTAGCTCGTATCTATTCAGACGTCAGCAAGCACATACTGAGTTTGAGCTAACGGCAACTCACGTCAACATCGTCACGGCACTATTGGGCACAGTCCGCACAAGATTCACAGACAGGCCTCGGTAGAGTCCTGTCCAGCCTTCCTTTTGCACCAACTTCCGGGTGGTATAGACAATACCTCCCCGTTTCACCTGCCGTAAGTCCTCCACAAACCGTGCCTGATTCGAGTCAAGGTGGGGCACTCGCTCTGCGCTCGGATAGCGCTTCACCATCCCATCAGAACTCATATCATCCGCCAGTGGTCTTTTCTGCGTCTGTAGGCGTGTGCGTATCACTTCGTGCGGGTACGTCGCTATGGATGCCGTCATCTTGGACGCAGCACTAGAAATCAAAATCTCTTGGGGTGTCAACGGTCTCCCTGAATCGCGTGCTAATTTAGGCAGGAACATTATCACCGCACACATGTAAACATATCACATGCACCCACCAATCAAGACCTTGAGTCTTTCATAGAGCGGAAACTGTACTGCTACATGCAGTATTCCCAACAAGCTCGGGACCAGACCCCGGTAGAAAGCTGCTACTCCCTCTGTGCGATATATTGTTAGTGCAGCGTCCCAGGTATGGCGATACCGGACCTCAGCTCTCGATTGTGTCTGAAACCATTCACATGAGGTTCTTCCATCTGCAGGAAGGAGCAAAACACCCACCATAAACCTCGTCTTAATTACCCATAGTGGATTCGTCGCACATGTACTAGCTGCACCAGCAGTCATAGCCGAGAGGAGGTGGAGTGACCATGGATGTTCTCTGATTAATGGTTGGTACCCCTTAACTTGTGCGGCCGGATATATTTGATCACCCTTGGCATGCCCAACTGGTTCTGGCGCTACGCCAAGAGGTGCTTCTCCAAAAGTAGTTTTGATAAAATCATAAACTGAAAAATAAATCGCCCATGTCGGAAGGTAGCCAAGAATAGTTGGACCCAAGCCTCGATACAGGCCGCGAAACCCATCATGGAAGAAAATTATTTTGACAATTCCTGATATGATGGGGAATGGATAAGCACAAGAAATGCGCCAGGCATTTTAATCACAACGCACCCCATATCCCAAGGTATCCCGACTCTCCCTGAATGGCTCTTTGTGCCTGCAATTTAGTCTTGACCACATCTAATGGACATGTCGCGATGCTAGCGACCAAGCCACCGCCTGCACCGGCTATTTTTCGAATATTGCGATAAGAACGTCACACGATGTCGATTAGCATCTCGGAGCTCAGGATTATAGCTAGGCATCGTCCCAAGACAACGCCACACTCACCAATCATACTATTCGCTGTCCATTTTCTCTCCTTGCGAGGTTCACCTCCCATATCTCTACCCCTGGAGGGGCCGCCTTCGTTGTCGTCGTTGTGGCCGTTTCTCTGTTCCGGGCTAGCAAGAAACGAAGATACTTCAGAAGAGAGAATACAATAGTACAGTAAGAAAGACGATAAAACCGGATTGGAGAAGAGCAAAGGACAGGGAGAAGAGAACGATCAGCGGTACATAGTCAGTCTACTAAGCCTCCGGTTTTTGCCGTCTCCGGTCCGCATATTGATCCGAAAATGATTGACGGTTGGTAGCCACGTATTATCTCTTACAGTTCTCCTAAATCATCTCCACCAGGCGCAAAAACACCTCGTTCAAAGGTAATCACATCATCGTTGATACAGACGCCAGTGGCGCAATTCCAGAAGTAGACACTTTGGAACGACACCAGCAAAGACGATCATCCCGGAAGCGATATGTCTTCGAAAGAAGCTCATCATAACGGAAAGCCTCGCCGACAGAAGGAATGTTGAGGGGCTAGCCAGTGAGAACATCCTAAAAGCAAGGATTTCGAATTAGACAAAGCTCAAAGGCCGACAGAAAATAACGTCGGGCCTACATCCAGTGTTTGATGTCAATATAGAATATATTCCGCTTCGCAGGCGGAGTGAAAACTTAAAGTCAAGAAAGTGGTGAAAGACTAGGAGATTTGGTATGAGGAAGAAGAAGCAGCAAAATTTGAAGAAGAGGTCAAGAAATTGGTTTCTCAAAGGTTTTTGATACACCTGGACATGATGACCAATGCTCTTCTCTCCTCAACGTCACTTCAAAGCCTTGGGTAGCCTGCTGGCATTGGCTTTGCACATATGACACAGCCAGATGTGATGGATGAGTCGAAATACGAAGTTCTCGCTTGTGAAAAGGCCTGTGTCCCAGGCCATCTGGACGTATGAGTGGTTTAACTACAGCCAGCACTATAATTCCAAAAATTCTGAGGCGGTGAGCGCAAGCACGAATCGCCGCTTTGAGGTTGGCCCTGTTGCGTAATTTGAAGAAGCAATATGCTTCTTTGCATGCCTCATCACATCAAAGCGAAGAACCCATCCAAAAAATCATGACGTTGAATTTCTCTATACCTTACACATCCGTAGACAGGCGGATGTGGAAAAAGAGTGGATCTCGCCACATCTAACTGGTAACCCCTGGGGTTCCTCCTAGGTCTCACAGACCCGACTGTGTGTTCGACATGAAAGCTCCGCACCTCCGTTTCATGCTAATCCACATATATCCCAGACTCCCATCCCTACCACATCACTACTCCAGATACACCATTCCGTCCACCTCACGGGTAACGCTACAGAGAATATTTCTTGTCTCTAGATCCTTTTTCCAACTTGAAATCTGGCTTCCATGCCCCTCAATGATGCTCTCTTTGTATCTCGCTCGACAAGTATGAACGCTCCAACGTGCTTTGCCCACCTATCCATAGCCTCATACTCCACCTTCACTTTCTCATCCTTCAAATTCATCCTTTTCGCGTTAAAACACAATGTCGTAGCGTCCGGAAACTTCTCCTTTGTTGAGTATACACCGGTACATAAGTGCACCTGTTTAATACCCCACGCTCTACATTGGACCTCCTTCTCTACAACCATAAGTGTAACTCTCCCGCACGTCTTTGCAAGCAGTCTTCTGTTTATGGCGTGTGCGAGGAAGTGCTCTCCACATGCAAGAGAGCGCATCTGAGTGGCGGCACGTATAATATCCAATCCCCAACCCAACTCTTCACTGTCCAGTTTGCCTGTTCCAATCCATAGACGTCGTACAAGACATCCTAGTTCTGGTCTTTTGGTCAATAATGCTCGGTATGAGCATACTCCCTTTTGGACCACAGTGCAAGCGGTATATGAGGCAAACATGCTATATACGCCTGTTGTTGTATTATCTGTATTATCTTTGACATACCTAAGAATTTCAAAAAATGTGACCAGAGAATTCGGCCCTTGGTGTTCCGAAGGTATAGGTGCACAGCACCGAAAAATTTACAGTCGGATTTTCACAGGCAGACTCATGATTGAAGGCGAATGAGGTTCTCGTGGAAGGCAGGGTTGAGTGCTTGTGGACGTTCGTCTGACAACAGCGTTTGGCAGCCACTGAATCTCAACATTATGCCACCCCTCAAAATTTTCGACTCCCCCTTCTTATTTTGGATCAGACTAGGGGATGATGCGCGGAAGGTGGACATAAATTTTGCCTCTATTGGGGTTTATGTTTTTGTGTTTCCAGATATAACCTGGGATCTGAGAGATTCTTGATCATCACGGAAAGAGGTAGGAGCCAGTTTAACGAGATAACAAACTCTTGTATGATGTCCGTGACGGCGGGGACCAATCTTGACGCGTGCGTTGCTAATTTATAGTATTTCCTGAAGGTCAGCAAGCGCTTCCTGGCAAAAGGCAGTTTCCACGAGGCCACCACGCCTTATAAGAGGTACGGAATTCATAAGGCCCCCGTAATCCCGGCTACTCATCAACAATAAGCCATTTGTTGGAACAAACAATGACCCCGTCGGTAGGAAGAGAAATTGAAAATATTTGGAATTGGGATGGTGGCTCTGGGAAAGCGAGATGAGCGAAGTTTTGAAGGTTGACTATCTGGTGATCTTCTGAGCGCGAATAAGACGCTCACATAATTGACGGCAGCAAGGATTAACTTGCATTAATCAAATGAATGTAGGATTACACCTAGATATTCTGCTGAAATCAAAGTGAGCTTGGCGGAAGTTGATGTAGAATAACTATTTGTACCTCCGACCGAAGACTCGAGGTGCGACTTCGTGGCAGAATAAGACTCAGCGGCTCAAATGACACATTCATTGTTTCGATTTGAGACCGATGATCAGCCAGGGATTTGCACGACCAATATGCCAGACGTCACCCAAGTCCGTAGGTGAAACGAGTCATTTGGAGGCACCGGAAATCCACTCCCCTCGTGGGAACGGTCAATTTGGGGTGGGTTTCAGACGAGGAAATCCCAGCACCATTGGGGACGACGATTTCGATTTCTCAAAACGTCCCTTTTGGCTGGGCTGACCAGGAGAGGAACCTTGAATTATCTCCCCGTGTGATCTTGAGAACTGGGAAGCGACCTATTGTAGAGGAAAATCTCTTAGTTTTTGACCTTACGGCCGTTGGTACATCAGGCTGCGAGCGTTGTCTTCCTAGAGAACCGCGAAAATTATACGTCAGACCTCAAAAGACGAAGTGCATTCTCTTTTTTTGGAACATGACCAGGAAACGAGCACTGGTTTTGAACCAGAGCCTGAGGGGCGTCGCCACTTGAACGATCACTAGAAAGACTTAGATGCAGCGACTGATACCCTGTTCGAAATGATTGCGGAACGGCAGATGGAAGACACAATTAGGTACGCGCTGATTTTCATGTTTCCGGGTGACGGTGGGTTGGAATCTGGCGCAGAGATATAATATTACGTAAATGCCCGACAGGAGGCAAGCGTCAGTAACAGTTATTATGGATCGTGCATGCACAAATCTGCTTGCACATCTCCGCGATGCCAATTCAACCCTTCCGCTGACTACCATCCAGAGTGCTTTGGCCCACTATCTTGCTCATATCTCCCCTCTGCCTACTCCTCTTGCTGCTTTGGCCGTCTCGTCTGCTCTATACCTTGTCCAGCCGTTTACCGATGACAGACTTCAGTCCTTACTCATTGCATTCCGTCATGCAACGCATTTGCGGTATCAAAAGAAAAAGGATGATATCAAAAATGGCTCGCGAATTGGCAATCTTTTTTCCAGCTCTGTCAGCGCAGCTCTGGGTCAGTGGATAGACGATGTCGTCAAAGGCATCCAAGGTGGACATCATATCCTCAGGCTCTCTTCTCTTTCCGGTTTACTTCTGGGTATCCTCGACTTGGAAGCCAAATCTAAGGAGAACCAGTTTGACGGGACTTACACCTCTTCCTTGTATCTGGGAAACGCCAAGAACGGTGTTGAGGAAGAGTTAATGATCGCAGTAGCTGAGATCATGGATACATATTCGCACGCACTTATTTATGGCCCAGTCAGCGACTGGGAGAAGGAGTTCCAGCCCGCGAGTCGAGGTATGTCATTTCATCTCATTCTCGATTTATGTCATCGAAAAATGGTGTTCTTCAAGATGTGCTCACCCTGGCTTTGATCATTGCTGCACAATCTCTTCCTCTAATGTCCCAAGCACAATTCAATATTCTTCCTCTGCCAACATTGAACCATCTGGTTCTCATGACTCTTTCCTCGGCTTTTTGTGGCGGCAGGTTTCTACACGATTTATCAGGATCCATCATACAACAAGACGAGCATAGCATCTTTATACCAGTAAGCTAAGACTCTTTTTTGGTTTTTACTGTTAATCAGTAGTGACATAGCCAGCCTCGCCTGTGGTGCAAACCTTACATGTGATTACTGGTTCTCCGGCCTTCACATCTGCTGCTTCATTGTCTCGCTTGGCGGCGAGGAGTCTGCGTTCCCGACTTGAAAGCTCTTCAGATTCCAACAAGTCCGAAGGACTACGTGCCGCATCCGAAACACTCCGGCTCTTGCGGGACATGGCAAAGCAACTCGAGTACGATTGGACTATTGCACCTCTCGCCGGTGCCACTGAACATGATATAGGTGAATATATGAGTATGCTTGACTGACGAGCCTTTGCCGACATCTTTTTGAGCACCTGGCTCGCGTCCAATCACCCGGAAAATCTGGTCTATACTGAAAACTATGTTATTCTCGACGATCATGTTGTCGGATGCTATCTTAGCCTCCGTTGTCTACATTCAACCAGGGTCAACTCCCTATGTTCGGGCCTCAACCAGCTCCTCAGAGCTTGCGCTTCGCGTTCTTGAGATTCTGTCTTGCTCCGCGTTCATAATCTCCCAATTTGGGGGTGTCACCTCTACTTCACAAGGCTTTGAACACTTGAAAAGGACTTTCTACCTGGCCCTTGATATTTTAGCAGGAGAAAGCCACGGAACGCGTGACGATCTACCAAATACGTATGTAAAGAATCAGTGCCTTGTACTCAAGTCCCCCTCATTCACAGGAGATAGTAAGTTTGTTACGTGCAGTTCCTCCCTGTTTTCTCACAACAAAGCTTGAAGCTCCCACCTCATTTCGAAATGCAAAAATAGCACTTGTGCTGGCAAGCATTGAACAACTAGTCCCAGTGCTGGATGAAGTCAATATCTGCGGATATGTTTTCGACGCTTGTTTGCCGTAAGTTAAATTTGGCCAACTTCGCCTATGACCAATCTTCAGTTTTCGCTGACACTTTCCTTGTTTTCATATAGACACCTTTATGACCCTTCGCATCGAGAGACGTTTGAATCGGCGCACTCTGTGATCCTCTCTGTTTTTACATGTCGCGCACAACGACTACAACGACATTCACATACTGACAATAGCGGAACAATGTGCAAAGATTCAGAGAACTCGGATTTAGTCATGAAAATGGTTCCGTTCTATGCTCAATGTTTGCTTGAGGTGAGTTACTATGTACGTGGAGTATCTTTTGATCGCCGGGGAAGTCTGCCTACCGAAAATCATTGACAAAACCGCTGGCATGATGCCTCATCTTTTGATTGCCAATCTACCTTTATCGAAATTGAAGGGTGGAGCGACCCAGTCCTGATCGAGTGCGTCCCCAATGCGCCCCAATGCACATGAATTCCCTTCTCGTTATGTATTGAGATGCCGGTCGGCTATAATAATTTCCTTTGTCTTGATTCTTTTTCACAAGTCATCAACATTCTTCGATGCTGCTTATATATCTGCGTATGGATACTAACTGTCAATATCTCTCTTTATCTCATAGAATTCAGCTGATGGGAGACTGAGCACATCCCAGCTCCGAATGGCTTTTGCTGCACTCGTGCGATGTGCCGGAGCAGATGCGTTGAGTGTGGGTGATGCCCCTGAAGAATCCTCGAGTCTCTCGTGGTATTGTATACAGTTGCTGTTGGACGCTATATGTCCCGACAAACATGTAGGAAGAGGGAAGGAAACCGATACGTCTATCCGAGGCGATAAGAGCGAAACACACTTACATCGGCTGCGATTGACACTTATATCCGCTGTCCCTCCACTTCCTGTTTCTCTCATGCTTCGAGCTCTCGAAGAGATTAAAACAATCATCACCTCTACCCCTGTGTCCTTGTCGAAGCCAATCGCTTCGGTGTCCTCAGAGTCAATTCTATCTAGTAGTGGACAGAAGGAAGGAAAGGATGGCACTAGGGATGAATTGGTGGAGGCTTTATTTCAAGAAATTATGGGTCAGGTTAGCTATAGAGAAAAGGGAGTTGCGATGCACTGGTGGTACGAGAATCGGATGGATCTCCAGGCCGTTAGTTAGGTTTCAGTACCATTAATCGAGAAAGCCGAAGGAAAAGATTGCACCGCGCTGACTGCGTTATGACCGTAAAAAGTTGACGGCTGTTTCTGTGTGTCAAGCGGCATGCGATGTAAGCTAACGATAAACGGTTGAACTATTGCCTGGTTCAAGTGGTCCAATACGGACTTTTGTCGCCATTGGCCCCAGGTTCAATCAGAGTCCCATAGACTTCACCGAAAGTTCACGATCTGATTGTGGGACGTAAATACGAACCCAGTCTACTTCGTAGCCCAGCGCCCAGCCCAGATGCCGGTGGCAACGGCCCTTAAACACAACTTTTCGTGACAGAATTTTGAGGTTGTATTTTACCTGCTTCCTTAGCTGTTAGAATATTCAATAGATGACGGCAAAATGAGGGATCTACTCGGGTGTTACAGTTGCTTCTGCTCTTTTCTCTCCTCTTCAGTTTGACCGGAAGGTCTCCTCATTGGTCCACGAGGTTCATGAGCCAAAATCTAGAATGAAGATTCGTTATCTGGTTCAGTAGTTCGAAAAATTTCAAGAATTCGAATTTGAAGCTTTATATCCCTGCTTTTATTCTCGCTGTTCACTGCCACTGCCATGACAGACATCGTATTTGCCGGAAATATGTTACTTCCTCATATACCCGATAACATAACGGTCGTCCGGTTCATGCTGGAACATGAACATGAGATATGAGTTCTTTCGGAGGAAAATTGTTTCATCCTGCTGAGTATGCTATTAGTTGCGGCCCTATACAGATAGATTCACGACAGAGCTGTTCTCTAACTTTGGCATTAGTATGTTCCCTCTACTTGCGATCATGATGATCTCGCGGACGGTGACTCTTTCCTAGGTGAAATGATACAAGTTTTCTATCTCTAGTCTCAGTGAAGTGCTACAGTAGTATATACCTCTGAGTCCAAAAATATGCTCAGCAAATCATATAAAATATGCCGTCATGCCGGGCCAACATCACAGATTACCCACTCATAGCGTGGGCCATCATTCACCGTCTGGGTAGTTTTGGAACGTGTGCTTCATACATCTCTTTTCGGAGCCAAAACCCATATCAATCACAAGTTATTTTTTCCTGTTACCTGCTCTAATCTTTCACTGTAGACTAAATCTGCCATTAGCTTCCAGTAAATGTGACATTCATGTTTATCTACTCTACTGCCCTGGGGAGTCGAACGAGAAATATACTGGAAATAACACAGTGATGTCGTAGACATGATGAATATATGCAAATAATCCCTAGGATTCAGCACTAGTATTCAAAAGAAGCTGAAGTCCTATGTTGGACGAAACTCTATATAAGTACTCGACAATAAATTCCAAGTCCAAATATTTACGAAGAAAAATTTGTCCTATTTCTAAAATTCATTGTCCCCAGAGAAATGTCCATACTCGATCGCTCACAATCATTTCTACACTCACACACAATCATTCCTATAGCACCCGGTTGCCAACAGAACATATCACGACATCGATATAATCATTTCTCGACAGGGTCTCATCAGAAGCAGTTCGTTGTCTTGTTCCCTGATGATCGAATATAATATTGAACAAGGCATCCGTTTAACAAGGACATCTCACTTATCATTTCAGTTCACAAGACTGTGCGACTGGAGTGACCATTCTCCTTTACCCTGGCGAAGGCAAAACCAAAGTTGCAAAACCAAAGTTGCATTGCTATCTTGGTCATCAGGAACGACGGGAATGCCAAAGTGGGTTCAATGGTTTGACAAGTATCGTTCTACGTACATTGCTATTTCCGGTACCAGAGTGTTGCAATATCGCATTACGGGTCAATCGCCAAAATTATATACAGGCAACTCTGCACTGCAGGATAGGAAACAAGTGCAATTTTTCTGGATCCCTTTCCGGCCTGGAGATCAGTCTATTTTTGGCTTGGCCTCCTTTAATTTTAATTCTGATCCGACATGTTACATGTTCAGCTGCGTTCGGTTCACTGGCGCAAATTAATTTCTACCCTGCGGATGGTTAATCCTTTTCGTATGATACTACCCGTTGGAATGACATCTGTTATCTATCGGTTGTTAGTTCTTCAGGTTCATTTGTGATCTGCGGTTGATATTAAACCCGGTGCTCCTAAATGATCCTACTAGTCGAAGTTTTATATGCTTAAGTGACAGAGTTGTCACATCTCATGACAAAGGTTCGAAAGCGCTTGGCCAAAGTCCGGTTCATTGAAGCCATTCCGATATGTTTCGGTAAACATTTGTATCAAGGAAATCGACACTGACATTGACAGAGAAAGTCTCGGAACTGTCAACAGAAGAGCAACAGAAGTTTTCTATAATGGGAGCGGCATAACTATTGATCCAAACTTCCTTCGACACCCATAAAGTTCTATATATAGAGAGTGCTAAGAACACAACTGTGAGCATAGTGGGACACCGTCGAGACCGGGCCGCATGATATCTAGGCTTTTTGGTGGTCAGATGACAGCTAAGTGTGAAATATATAATCCGGGTACACTCACTCTATTCTCATGGAATTCCATTCACTCGGTCCCTCTCTACCCTACATTCCTGATGACCAAACAATAGGTCAGTTCGTGTTCGATGCTACTCATCCTGCCAGGCCAAAGGGAAAGGAAGACACGCCTTGGTTAGTAGAGGATGCTACAGGGCGTTTCCTGAGTAAACAGGAGGTGAGTCTTGTTCAATCGATTCTTAGCCGTCTTGACTCATGTTCATAAGCTCCGCGAACGAGTAACTGCACTTGCAAGCGCTCTTCGCTATCGCTTTGGCATTGGAGAAGATGACGTTGGTGAGATAGACAGATATCACACAATACGAGTTTGGAACCTGATGAAAATCAGTCCTACTTTTCGGTCGTAATCATATTGGTCGGTCATCGCCTGGTTAGGTGTTATTTCTGCTCACATCCACCATCGTAGATTACCCCGTTCTGATCTGGGCGGTTCATCAACTCGGTGGCATCATCTCGGGAGCGAATCCTGACTTCTCAGTCAATGAACTACTCTATCAGCTCCAAGCGACTAAATCCGTTATTCTCATAGCCGATTCGAACGGCCTTGCAGTTGCCGAGGCTGCCGCTAAGCAATATGGCCTTCCCTCTGATCGCATTCTCGTCTTTAATGCTGTTGGTTCGTTTCACGGTAGGAAGGTTTCTGTTGAGGAGATGATCAAGCTCGGTCGCACGCATGCACCTTCGTTTACGGAAAGAAGACTGAATCCCGGAGAAGGAAAGACTAAGGTGGCTTTTCTGAGCTTTTCTTCCGGAACGACTGGTCGGCCAAAGGTGAATTCACTTTCGGGTGTGAATCCCTCATTGACCATCTCTTAGGCTGTGGCAATATCCCATTATGCGCCAATCGCCAACGTTATTCAAATATCCGTTCATAACCGAGTTCACGAAGGCTACTGTGCATGGGAGGATCGCCGTTACCGACCAGGAGACGTCGCCATCGGGGGTGAGTTCTTCCTCTCCCTTTTGAAAACGGACTTGGATCAAAAGAAACATATACCGTCATCATCTAGTGCTTCCATTCTATCGTAAGTCAATTTCCTGCATCAGGGCACGTTTTGATGTCATAAACCTAGACATCTATGGATTGGTTATCAACGTAAGTCGTTGATTATCAAGGAATATATTGTAGATACTTAATACGACAATTCAGCTGCACTTTGTATTATTCTGTGGGGTGAGCCTCATCCATAAGAGATCTACAGTGGGTTGATGTTGATCCGTTCTTCATTAGCTGTCGCTTGTTGTTGTTCCGAAGTTCAACTTTGCAGGGATGCTCAGGAGTATAGCTCGTCACAGAATTAGCCATATCTTGTGCTCTCGTTTATTCCTTGCATCGGGGCATTGCTCACAGTATCTCGCAGCCTGGTTCCGCCAATGGTCGTCCTCCTGTGCAAGGTTCACTCTAGCCCATTCTCCGTAAGACGTATTCTGACAAGGAGTGACCCAGTATCCTGCCTTGATTAAGGAAAACAATGTCCAAGATCATATACGAATGATTATGTGCGGGGCCGGGCCTTTGTCGCACGAAGTGAACCGGCAGTTGTTTGAGCTCCTACCGAATGCACACATAGGTCAAGCGTATGGTCAGTTTCAGAACCGACTCAGTTTATGGTGCCGCTCAGATGATTGTCAATTACGATAGGAATGACAGAAACTTGCACTGCGACGACTATGTGGTCTGTCAAAAACAAACGGGGTATTTCAGGAAGTGAGTGAATATGTAAGTAGGAATTGGGGAACATATACTGATGATTGTACAGGCAGCGGTACGCTGTTGCCTGGAGTCATTGCCAGAGTGATCAGGAAGGATGGTGCATTAGGAGATTATGACGAGCCTGGTGAACTCCTCCTTTACAGCCCGTCAAAAGCTATGTGTTATCTAAACAACGCCGGAGCGTGAGTAATTGTAGACCCTGCAAAGGCTACCTCACACATTTCGTTCTGGTAGAACCAAAGAAACTTTCATAGACGGGTATGCAAGAGCTAGTTGCGCTTTGTGTTCCTAACTCATTTTCATTAGCTGGGTCCGTACAGGCGATGAAGCTAGAATAGGAAAGGATGGTGAGGTGTGGATTCTTGATCGAATCAAGGTGAAATTGCGATGTCTGCTCATCTTCTGTTGTTATTCATCAAGTCCATACGATAGGAAATTATGAAGGTGAGTTGCTAGTTGGAAGTCGATATCATGTTTGACGGTGCATTTCCCGCTAGGTCAAGGGATTCCAGGTGGCACCTGCTGAGCTGGAAGGTTGTCTATTAGACCACCCTGATGTGAGAGATGCCTGTGTGGTTGGGGTACCGGACGATTATAGTCAGTGTTTATGCTCGTTGTCAAGTCATCCTTTAATTAGCAGATGAGCAGGTGGTGAATTGCCACTGGCATTTGTAGTGCTTTCTGCTGGAGCTGCGAAACGCGCCGCGGAAGACCCTAGACAAATCACAGAAATACGAAAATCAATCATGAAGGTGGGTTCCCTCTATTTTGACATGATCACACTGACTCTTGTATTAGCATGTCGCTGACAATAAAGTCGCTTACAAGCACCTCGCAGGTGGAGTTGAATTCATAGATGAGATCCCAACTTCTCAAAGTGGAAAATTGCTGCGAAAAGTTCTCCGCGAGCGGGCAAAAGTGCTGAAGGAGCAGGTCAAATCAAAATTGTAAACCTTTCCATGTCTTTTGTAAGCTGTGTATCAGTAATACATCATGTGTGAGCTCCCAGAGTGTGTCTATGGCGCGATCTCATTTGTATGACGAAATGCTTGGTGGACCCATAACATAGTGACCATTGAAGTACACGTTCCTGCCTGCCCTAAATCCCATTTGATGTTGGCGCTGGTCACGCGTCATGGCTCGTATCCTCCAGTGCCATGGTTTGCGCGCCATTGAAGCGGTCATTCAGTATATATTCCAACGACACTGAAGAGTACACAACTCCTCGAAAACGCACCAGACAAGATATCAGTTCTCCATGCCCAAGTGATATTACCCCGAGATCTTGTAGAGGTGTGTTGACCTTTTTCAATAATGCCTCTTGCTGACTATTCGGCAAGTTGCCAAAGTTGCAATACGCAGGTCATCTGATGATGCTGGCTCGGTCGATATCGGCTCTGTATTGAGGCAATGCGGAGCCCAGATTGACATCTCTACCGTCGAGGAGCTCAAGGCTCTGCCACACGGTATACGACTTGTTGTACTCCCCTTGACGGTTCACTAAGCCCTCTCCCAGGAAAGGGTTTAGTTTCATGCGTCCAGCATTTGTTACATCATACCAAGCTCAATGTCAAGAAGCACTTCAGAGCAAAGGAGCGGATCATTGAAACTGAGTTATATTTAGGCTGGCTGGAGGAATTAGACTTCGTGGTGACAGGCATCGAGGTTCGTCTATTTTTTTCTTTGACCCTGTTAGAACTCATGGCAAGGATCATATTTCTAGAATTTGCTTAAAACCAAGGTTCCTGGTACGCGCCAGTGCATCAAAGGGTTGGGATACATCACCTTTAGCCTCCTATACCATATAATTGATGGTTTCATTTCGGACGTCGATCATCATCACGACGGCTGGTCATCACGAGGTACCGAAGAGCATCCTATATACCCCGTCACAATGACGCTCGTGGAGGAGGCCAAAGATCCCTCCACGGATTTGCGTGCAGAAAGGGCTGTTCGCCTCGCAGTAGAAGCACTTCGAAGATATGATAAAGTGATGGAGGTTGCTCTTCGAAGGTTGAAGTCTGAGAGTCAAAAGACAATCAAAGCAGCGCGTATCATCGCACAAAAAGAAAGAGTGCTTGCTCACGCATGCTGTCTTCTCTGCGAGCAGACCGGATTTTGTGAAGACAAAGGTGGAACAGGTGATTCCATACTGCAGTTAACTCGAAGATTGATGAGGCAGTGGAAAGCCAAGGTATTCCCTTTCTTCCAAGCGAGATTCGCACTGTAGTTGATATTCTATTGCAGTATGGCATCAGTGACGACGATGAATACGATACTCTGGATGACTGCTGACACCATAATTTATACTTCCTATTATTTATATTTAATCCATCTGCTGCGTCATTATCCGTCCAATCATACTATAGAGCAACAAACAGCTCCGTACTTCTGACCCAGGTACTTCTGGGGACAGACGAATTGAAAATAACTTTCGCGTCGAAGAGTTGGGGAGATTTATTGCGTGACGGGTGTCAATACTGTTCTTCTGCTATCTTAAGCCTTTCAGTTACTCTGAGCACTAGTGTTTGAGCTGCTGCTGACACAATGATCTGTCTATGAAACGCAACTCAATCTCTGGTCGGATATTTGAAAATGATTTTCTGTAAAAATTTGTATCGACTCATGTATATCATGACTTCGTTGAAGAATACTGACACTAACCCGATCTGCTGTTTCACGAGCGAGGCTCTCGTGAGACCATATAATCAAGCCTCTTTGTTTGAAGGATATGAATTTCTTGAGCAGATAGCGAAACCGCTCAACTCAATTGTCATTCAGAGACTCGATTTGGACAATTAAGGTGTCTTTTCTCTTTGATCGCTATTTCGCTCTCGTAGACCAAATTCCACCGATAAGTCGGACACGGATTTTTCCATAGTCAAGAGGACTACAAGAATCGTCTCTCTAGCTATTCCGAGGGCATGGGGTATCAATTTGACAAAAGGATGATGAAAGAGAAATTAATTTCTCCTGTACGTTTCCTTGATTCTCATATAATCACAGTGGAGTCTACTATGCAGGCAAAGTCATGATACCCTGTTATCACAAGAAGGTCTGGGCTATGAGATCCAAGGACTTACATTGATGTTGCGAGCGAGACACGAACAACGAAATACAATCAGAGAATGAGGGATGGAATAAATGCTTGCCACAGAAGACATCCTACTGGTACACATCTGCTGCATTACAATCCCAGTGTTACGGGATCCCGTAATCCAGTGTCTGGAAAGTGAGACTAAGGAACACAATCACACTACTGCTACATGCCCTCATCCCTCGAGTCATGCTTGTACTACGCACTGAGTCATGCTTCAAATCATAACACTACCCCCTTCCTAAGGTCGTGTCTTCGCGACTTCACTGTATAACTTTCCAGATATTCAAACTGTGGGGACTCCGGGTACATCAGGGTGGTTTCTGTGAAGATCTCGTCTCGTCGATCTTCCCACGTTGGTTCCTCGAAAGGTCGTCCTTGCCATTGATGAGGTATCACCATTTCCTTGTCTTCTAGAATCTCGACTTTCTTGAGTAGGGCTTTCTTGACTTGGTATAATGACTGTTAATGAAGTCTCTTGTCGCTGAGTGAATGTCGGACAATGATAGGGCTTCAATTTGTTGATGACCAGGTAGTAGATTTTTCCATATCTTTGGTATCCTAAGTTTGTATGTTGAAGATCTGATCCTTTTGACTACCAGAAATAGACCTGCTCTCTTAAATGCTAGCCTTGATATCCATTGACCCATACTAGGTCTCCCTCTCTATACTTAATGGCTTACTAGATTGAAATAGACTTTAGAGTATTTAAGAAATTTGTCTTCCGCTCATAGATAAATCTCTTGACAGTTCTAAGTGTTTTCACATTTGTGCACAACTCTGGTATGAATTATATTTTATTGTCTGGTAACTTATTATCCATAGTATTTCCTTAGCTATCTCCTTTTCTACTATCTGTTAGGGCAACTGGGTGAAGTCTGTGGAGCTATGCAGAGTTTGTGATCTCCAGGGAATCCTAAGTTATATTATTTATAACTACCAAGTACATGACTCACCTCCAGAGAATCCTAAGAGAACAAGATGAAGTTCTCTAGAGGTGGCAACTACTCTAAATACTTGAGAAGTCTATTCCAATCAGGCAGAACATCAGGTAGAACACTTACTAACCTAACTACAGAATGACCAAGCCAGGTAGTCAGAAACCTTAATGGAGAGACCTCAAACATTGTAGGATAGCAGGAGTTTATTGGACAATAACAGAAAGAAGTAAGTTGTTATGATTATAACAATACAAGTAGGGGTCTATCAGAGTTTGCAGCAGGGTTGAGACTTGAAACTTAAAAAAAAAGAGATTTGTGGGATTGACAATGAATATGAGTGGTACCTGTAATTTTTTTGGTAGTTGCTTTACATTATCTCCTTGGCCACAGCTCAACTACAGTGCTTAGTATTTAAGACTAAGTAGATATTCTGTAGATACTCATCTTCTGATCATGAATAGGACTTCTAACCAGTTTTAGATATTTTCCACATCTGTGCATACTTATTGTTAGATGTAGTTTACACCTCATTATCTGAGACCTATAGTGAGTCCTTAGAAGATAGATAAGGAAGTAAATGTTATCTAGAATATGGAACACAGATATTGAATGATCTTTGGCTTTAGCTTCAGCTTATATACTATATCTCTACTAGTTATACTGGTTGCATATTTCAGAAGTCTTATATATGGGTCTTGTAGGAAACAAATCTACTAGAAGGTGGTGAGGTGTGTCATTACCAATACCAGAAATGAGTATCAGTTCTGGTTGATTTTCAGGATAAGAGTTTATAGTATAACTACTGGCATATTCTATCTAAGGTAGTTATCTAGGAAATGAAGACTGTAAGCAAGTTACTCTAGGTCTGGATAGTTCTTGAATACAGAGGTAGAGATCTATGAGATTATTAGAAAGTCTAGTGAAAATGTCTAAGAAGTGATCAATGTGAAATAAAGCATGTTGATCTATACAAGAAGAGGTTTGGAAGTATAGATGGGTTGTTAGGTATTATCTATGAGTTGAGACAGATGTGTATTATAAAAACCTGTTCAAGTTGAAACTAAGAGAGAATAATATTATTATATAATATTTATTGATGATTACTCACAGTGAACTTATATCAACTTTCTAATATATAAATCAGAACTTCTAGACTCATACAAGATTTTTGATGTAATATGAAAAACCCAATTTAATACATGTATCAAATTTTTTTACTCAAACAGAGATAGAGAATACACATCTGTGAAGTTTCAGTTATATTTGAAGTATCAAGGAATACTCATTGTATACAATACTTTACAATATAATAACATTATAGAACACTGGAATCATATTATTATTGGACATACTTATATACTATTATATATTAGTTACCTTTCAAAATTACTATAGATATATACTATATAAGAAGAAACTAAATGTAAGTGTATTGAGGAAATAAGAAAATAAAGTATTGGTATACTAAATAGATAGCAATAAAGAGCAAAATAAGAGCATTAGATTGAGTATGATAATGAAAGCAATTCTCTTATCTATTTTCCAGAATTATTAAAGCTGAATAAAATTTTTGTTTCATTAATAACTGTTATCCAAGTCTTGAAGAAAAATTATTTACTATATTAATTTTTTCTCTCAACACATCTTTAAACTCTACTACTACATATAACAAGTTTCTGGATATTATATTATACTCTTATGAGTCAAATAATACCCAGAATAATAACAAAGTTAGTAATCTGTCCAAAAAGCATACTGAAACTATTAAGAAATCTAACTATGGCTAAAATCTAAGTCTTGAATCCTTAAAAGAAAAGCTGTGTTACTTGCTAAAGAGTTGGACTAGATTAAAGTTTATGCTCCTTTAGTAAAAATAGAAGCTACAGAAGTACTAGAGTCTAATAGCTTGAAAGAAGCCATGAGACAGACAGATTAGAAGTTTGTCATATGCTAAGTCCATTCATCTGGAAAACATATCTCCACAGTATATTCCTTGCCAACAATTAAAGCCCACCTTTCTTGCAATATACCTTATGGCAGTGCTGCAACCATCTGGGTATTCTGTCTTCCACAGCAGAAATACTCCTATTTAACTTGGTCTTCCATGATGGAGTTAC
>Ga0157368_1000319_pt1 | contig 22962 bp, 24 predicted proteins | sample AttbisABBM3_FD_113146 | JGI IMG/M metagenome (GOLD analysis project Ga0157368, IMG submission 113146) | Fungus gardens microbial communities from leaf cutter ant in Botucatu, State of São Paulo, Brazil - Atta bisphaerica ABBM3 | ecosystem: Host-associated > Fungi > Mycelium > Unclassified ...
AATCACTCATTAAAACATTGCATATCTTCAACAATGTCAACTTTGCTTCCAAGCTCTACATTACCAAGGTCTCTCTGAAATCAGACATGGCTATTGTTTGGTTAGATATCTAGGACTCACAGAGTGGTTCTATAGTAAAGAAACTCATTAATTGCTGCTTCAACATTGGCAGCTTTGTTGCTACTATCAAAGAGACCAACATAAATCCTAGTGTCCCTCAGTACAAAAATTGCTGGAAGTGAGGTCACACTACCTCTGCTTGCCACCTTCAAGATGTGAGATATTTGAAGTGCAATGGTCCATATAAAACCAAACACTACTACCACTTTGTCTGGTACTGTAAGGCTAATTTCAAGATCAACTCCCCTCATCTTGAAACTAAACAGGACAAACCATGCCCTCACTCCTTCAAGTGCATCAACTGCAAGAGTGATCATCAAGCTGACTCCAACTCTTGCCTATTCTGGCACCATCATTTCAACAAAGAATGGCATGCTAAGAAATACCAGGAAATTAGGGATTCCAGGGCTTAATTAATTTGCTCAATTGTAAGTGGTAATGACCAATGATTATCAAGAATATCAAGATTTTCTCACAAAACATGCAGAAAAATAATCTCATTGTCAACATGATCCTAGAAACCTAATTTAAGTTTGATGTAGTGTTTATTCAAGAACCATCCTGGTCAATCATTTGCTCTATTCCTAACTCTAAAAGTTGAGAAGGTGAAGAACTAGTTGGAGTCCCTAACTACCCCAATTGGCTTGTGTTTGCTAACAAGTCATCCAATATCCATAATTACCCAAAAGTTGTCACTTATATTAATATTAGATTATCTTCCCTTTGTTTTTCTCTTCATAGGGACCTTCTCTCTCATAGGGACATTTCGATTGTCTCTCTCTTCATTAACAATAATATTTTCTTTCTGATTAATATTTATTCAGACTCTTTGCAATCAGCCTTAAAGTATCTCAAGAATACTAAGGTTAATATTCCTAATGTCCTCACTATGGTGGACTACTTGAACATCAGAGACAGTTTTTAGTATCTGATATATCCTCATTATTCTGCTCATAGTGACATTCTTTTAGATATTACAGACTTTCTTTTACTAGGTCTTTTATATCCTACTAACCCTATCTCCACTAGATTTTCAGATAATAACCAGAATTTGAACTTGGTCATCGATCTCATATTTCTCAGATATAGTTCAATCGAGCTAAACAATTATACTATCCATCTGGAGTAGAGGTTATCATTGGATCACACCCCTCTTACTATCACTATTCCAATTAAAAAACAACATGCTGACAATCATAGACATTCTATTGGTAAAGGTAGCAAGAAAGAAAAGTCATTCATCAAAGACTTAATCAAAGATATTTCCTCCATCGATGTCTTCAATCTATCCAACATCAAATCTCTGGAAAACATTGTTGATTCATTTGCTTATGTTGTTGAAAAGGCTTAGGATAAAAATTCAAAAATTGTCAATATCTTGAGACACTTGAAGAGTTGGTGGGATACTAGTTGTAGTAGAGATTTGGAAAAATACAGATCAACTAAAAGTGTAGCTGATTGGAAACAATTCAAGAAAACAGTCAAGAGTACCAAACATTCATTCTTTGACCAGAAGATTCAAGAGATATCAAATAAGGCAAGAGGACTCTGGGAGCTAATGAACTAGGTTAGGAAAAGAAACCTCCCAGCAGTTGAAGCTATCAAGTACAATGATTGACTGTGCCTAGAAATTAATGATCTTTGGCATGTCTTCTACTCTATATTCAATCTAGCACAAGATTGTCATATTAATATCCATATTCTTAATGAAATCTCTGATATAGCTATGAAAGAGTGGCCTCCTTTTTTGAGGGAAGAATTCTTGAAGGCCATTGCCAAGTATAACAACTCGTCTGCTCCCAAACCTGACAAACTTTTATAGTGTCATCTCAAGTGTATCATTAACAACAAAGCTTATCTTGGTAAAATCATTAATATTGCTGATATATGCTTTGAGTTATGGTTCTGGCCATTGCATTTCAAGTCATCTACAATGATTGTCATTTCTAAACCTAATAAGGATTCTTACAACTCTTCCAAATCTTTCTGACCTATTATCCTCCTTAACATATTAGAAAAACTTATCAAGAAAGTTATTGGCAAGCACCTCTAATTCCAGTTAATTTCTAATGACTTCATATACCTCTGTCAATTAGGTAGCCTCAAGCAAAGATCTACCTTAGATGCTAGTGTAGCCCTTACTTATTTCATCTATACAGGTTGGGCTAGAAACAACATGACAAGTACTCTAGCATTTGATATTGCCCAGTTCTTCCCATCCCTAAACCATTGGCTTCTCCTGCTCATCCTGAAAAAGACTGAATACCACTCCAAAGCTGTTCAATTCTTCTCCAATTATCTAGTAGGTAGGAAAATATAGTATAGTTGGAACAATTTTTCCTCTCAATTTTTCAATGTTGATGTTGGTATGGGACAAGGCTTGTCCATCTTGTCTGTATTATATATTGTGCCTGTTTTTTACATTCTCAAAAATTGGTTAAAGAATCTAAAAATTCCTATTTCTATTCTTTCTTTTGTTGATAATAGTTTATTCATTGCTCAGAGTAAATCTTTGTTGATCTCTAACTCTATTCTTTTTTGTAGTTATAATGTTGTTTCTTCTATTTTAGTTAATTTTGGACTAGCACTATAATATAGTAAGATAGAAGTCTTCTATTTTTCCAGGGCCCAAGGCATCTTCAATACTCCCCCTCTCAATCTATCAGATATCAGTGGCCCAATTTTGAAGTCCAAAAACACTTGGAAATACCTCAGATTCATCTTCAACAGAAAACTGTTGTTTCATCAACACATTGACTTCTATGCTAACAAAGCAATTTTGATAGTCAAGTGTATGAAAATCCTTAGGAACTTCACCAGAGACCTCATCCCTCTTCAGAAACATCTTCTTTACAGAAGTTGTATCCTCCCTATTGCTCTCTATGGCTACCAACTATGGTTTTACAATAAGGTCCCTTTGTCATACCTGCTTAGAGTTCTTAACCAAATGCAACAAAGAGCTGCCATTTGGATCCTAGGCATGTTCTGTACCTCCCCATCATTTGGGATCAAAGCTATTGCAGGTCTCATCCCCATCAATCTTCACCTCTGCAAACTCAGTGGTCAAGCTTAATTAAGAGTGCACTCATTCCCTCATAATCACATTTTGTGGTCTCTTCTGGAGTCAAGACCCTCTAATGATCTCAATCAACATTCTCTCTCTCTTGACTCTCTGATCTGCCATCAAAGGGAAAACATCAAGGAATCTATTGTCAATATAGATAATAGATTTAATGAAGTATTTCCTTCTTTTGATCCATTAAATATAGAATTTTCTCCTAGTTCTTATCTTATTGATGTGTTTCCTAGTCATTTTTCATTTCACTCTTGTATTAAACACAAAGACAATAATCTTGTAGATCACGCTAATCAGCTCAATGATATTGCTATCATAACTTTGTCTAACCACTCACATACTCTTATCATCTCAGATGTAGGTATCAAGAACAATGTTGCTATGTCTATCACTCACATTCACATCTAGGACAGACCTATCATCAAGTCTGTCCATTACACAGCCAACATAACATCAACTGAGGCTGAGCTCTTCACCATTAGATGTGGTATCAATCAGGCTACCAACCTACCTGGTATATTGAAAATCATCATCATCACTAACTCCATCCATATAGTAAGACTTATCTTCAACTCTTCTATCCATTCATCCCAAGTACACTCAGCTGCCATCTCCAAAGAACTCAGAAGGTTCTTTATCACAAACAGCAACAACTTGATCGAGTTCTGGAAATGTCCTAGTTGTTGTGACTGGCCACTCTTCAAGTCTATTGATAAAGACACCAAATAGTTCTGTCAAATGCCTCTGCTTTCTTGCAAATTATTGTGGGACTTTAGCAAGAAAAGCAAATGTGAAGACATTATTTGAAACTGGAAAATGACATTCCAGGCATCAGATCAGAAGGGTTAACAATTCTTAGAACTAGTTAATGATGAAGATAACCCTATTGAGCTGTTCTACACTAATGGGGGGTCTTGGCTGAAACTTATAGGTCATTCCAACTTGCTATGCACAAGAGTGATGAGAGCTATCATAAACCATGCCCCAATAGGTAAGTACAGGTTGTGCTTTTTCCTCAAAGAAGAGTTCAAGTATCTGTGTGGATCATATTCTGTTGAGTCAAGACAACATATCCTTTATAAGTGTCAAAGATTTAACAATTATTGGAATCTGAGAAGAGACTCTCTGAGTTACTTTATTCTCTTTCTAGAGTTCAACAGTAATACTTTTGCATTCAATAATACAATTAGGTAGTTGATTTTTTTTTCTCTTTTTTGATGTTCTCTAGTTTCTTTTCTTTGTTTCTTTTCTCTTCTCTTTCTCTTTCTTTTTACATGTTGTTTCAGTCTGAATGTACATAGCTATGAAATAGCTACCACAGTCTGCCTTTGTGCTCCATGTAATAAATTGTTGATTTAAATAAAAATCAAATCTAAGTGATGTGCTTACTCTTACTCTGCTTCAACTCTTTTTGAAATCACAACCACATAATAAGTTGGTACAGCATATAGGTTGAAGCCAAGGTTGTTGTTTGCACCTGGTTGCAAAACTCTGTAGATAAGCTACAACACTTGATCTGCACTCCAGATATTTGATCCATCTTTAGATAAGTATCCAGTACTCAATCTGCTCTGTCTGTGTGACTAATTGTGGACTTTCACTTAAAGTAAGAACCATGCTTAACAAAAAGGTCCATAGATATGATTGTGAGTTTGTCACTCTGGTAGTGGGAACTCCTTTTTAAGTTCTTTTATAATCTTCATAAGAGTCACTAAGTAAGCTACTAGCATAAGTCCTAAGTCATCCCAACTATGGTTACCACAACAGTAACTAGAAGTCAAAAATGTGCCCACAGGGGAGTTGTCAGGGGACATAATGACTAAGCAGATTGTTAAGTCTATGGTACAAAGTATATCTGATACTAGTTAACTCAGGGAAAGTATGTGAACTCAGAATTTTCATTGAGTTGATATGCAATATGCCAGCTTGAGCTGCAGCAACACTAATCATCTGAGGGCCTGATTCCTCTGACTCTCAGAAATGTTTTTATACTCGAATTAAAATCCACAATTCTGCCAGTACGTGTAAAGAGGTTGCAAAGAACTTGACAAGCGAGAGAAAGGTATTCTAGAAAAATTTCTAGTTTATTTCAAACAGTTCAACTGCAGTTTTCCCCTCCGCTCGGGTCCTTGGTTGCGTTGTGTATGTCTCTCTCAGTCACGTTGCTCTGCTCGCAAAGACCGCGAAAGATGCTATCCTTTTTTCTGAAAAGAGTCCCTGGTTCATCGAACTCCTGTGATTGTGTTTGTGTAAGAGCTACTGCAGAAAGCCACGAGAGTACTCACTGCAACGTGACCAGCATCTAACACAAGTATGCGGTCATAGCTCAAGATTGTACGAAGTCGGTCTACCAAACGCAATCAACAGTTGTTCGTCTGTCAGCCCCATGGTATCAAAACTTACGTGCAACGCAAAGAAGCGTGCGATCACGAAATTCATTGGTGATAACGTCCTGGATCTTTTTGTCCGTTTCCAAATCAACAGAAGCACTATCTTGCAAAGTTCAGGTCACAGATCTGGTGCAGGGTTGTGAAGGCTTACGTGGCCTCATCAAGGATTACAACCTTGGAATTTTTAACCAGAGCACGAGCGAGGCTCAGAAGTGACCTTTCACCAACACTTAAATTTGCTCCTTCCAGCTCAATCACTGTATCGAGAGTGATAGATACTTTATCGCCAGACGTATCAGGGAAACTAGCGAGGGAAGACCGCCGAAGTGCGTCCCACAGTTGAGCATCATCATACAAGCCAAAAGGGTCCAAAATAGTCCGCACAGTTCCACTGAAAATCAGTGGCTGCCCTCAAACCTGTCAATAAGCATGTTCGTTGCGTGGAAAGCCACTCACGTCTTGGGGAATGATGGATATTTTCATACGAAGGTCATGAAGCCCGAGCTTACCAATATCGACTCTATCATGCCCTTAGTACAGGCCATTATTCGAGGCGAGTGGAGCTTACCCATCAATGCTGATTTTCCCTTGGTATTCTACAATGCGTAACAGAGTCAAAGCAAGTGACGATTTACCAGCTCCGGTCCGTCCTACAACACCAACTTTCTCACCGCCTTTGATTGACAATGAAATTCCGTGGAGAACACTTGGCAGGCCTGGTCGGTAGCTCATTCTAAGATTCTTGATTTCAATTGACCCTTGCTCAGGCCAATCCTCGGGGGGTTTGTTCTCTGGTATCTGGTGAGGTGCCTCCTGTTCAATCAAGTCTCTGCGGCTGTAATGGACCACTATACAGGTGTCACTAATTAAACACCGAGAATCGACTTCGCCGAACATACCTCTCTCAACGGAATTCATATAATTCTGTTTTAAAGCAGCTTCAATATATTACTGATAGTTTCACACTATACTTGCCTCAACGTCCGCACTTTGCCTTGTCAGGAGGCCGCACAATTGCGTAAGCGATGCTGATATGGCGCATGGCGCATCAGTATATACTCTGAGAGACTCGAGCGAAATGAACACACTAGTATAGGTCAAAACAAGGCCAATCTGTGCTGGACTACTACCAGACACTCCGATTGCAGCGAAAATGGCGACCTGAGTTCACGCTAAGCACCAAGTCAATGCACACGTGCGTCATGTCAGATAGTTACCGCGAAAACCATTATTGCTCCACAAAAATCTAGGCGAACAGCTAGCCACCTGAGGACTATCAGCGTCCCATCAGGGGAGGAGATGGGCACATTCACACCCACCGTTGATTGGACACGGTCAAGAACAATGCTCGATTCTCAAGATCAATATAATACTTATTCTCTCGCAGAAATCTGGGTGCTTCGCCGTAGCTTCGTATCGTTGGAAGCCCTGCATGGTGTCAGTTACAGATCGAAGTGGAAGATACGAGACTCTCACCAGTGAGGGACTCAGAAAAGTGAGCATAGAGAATGGATCGAAGCATGGCATCTATCGTCTGAAAATTAGCCAAGGATAACAAAAAATGGTAAAACAAATAACCTAATCGTTTGACCTCTCGTGCGCTGGCACGGTAAAAGGATTGAAAATGCTGATATCCGAAAAGCACAAAAACCACGACAATTACTTGAAACCCTGTCTAAGCCTTCAGCAGATTGTGCATAAGTGAATCTTACTGAAGTAATGTTCCACAACAGTGATAATCACTATGGCACCGACGACGCTGGATAAGGTTAGCATCACTGTCAAGAGAGACGTGAGACAAAACATAGGCCATGCAAAGTTAGATGCTCACGAAGTCTCATAGAGACTAGATGTCAAATCGAATTAGACAATAAGCTCAGTCTGCAGGTTAAGATAAGCCTACTTGGTAGCTGGTTGTCGATGGCTAGAAAATTTTGAGAAATCTCGTTTCCTCTCGAGAACATGGCTACCTACAATCAATGTCTTTCCCAAATATACCCATGATGCGACCAACAGGCTTGCATGTCCGAAGTCAACATTGCAGACATAGAAGGACAAAAGTGACTCACTGTTGTATCAAAGAAGGACATAGGAGCATTGAAGATGTTGCGAATAGCTTCGTAGTGAAGATTCCCAGAAACATACCAAGATATCGTGTCCATTGTGATTCCGCTAAGTTGAAAGATTTATAAATTAACCAATAAAGGATATGGGGCGAAACACACAGGGTAAAAGTAAAAATAGCTTGAGATATCCCTAGACCTGCATAAAGACTTTGGTAGAATGAGAACGGGCGGTTGAATGTACTAGAGAAACATCGTCAATACGAGAATCAGTAAAGATGTGACGGTGACTTCACTCCGCTTTCCACCAGACAAGCACGTAAGTGTTCATGATCTGACTTCCTTGCATGAAGAAAATGGACAGCATGAGAAGTGGTACAGTGATAATTCCCCGACCGGCACTTAGATACTTCCAGTAAACTAATCCTTTGATCAACACCCATCGAGTGTAAAGAATAAACCAGGACATTGTACCTTTCCTAGAAAGCGATCCTGTCGTACGTCTCTCCTTCACAATTAATCGCCCTTCGAGCCTTCCGGTCCCGACTGCACCTTTAATTTTCTCCTGAGCGCGTTCCTTTTCTGCATCGATTGAGTTATTTTGGAAGGTTTCTGAGCTCCCATCAGATTCAGAGTCCGAGTCAGCAATACCACCAAATTCCGCCATAAGTCGAGCGACATGACCCTCTTTGACCGTCAAGTCTGAGTAACTCCCGCGCTCTTTAATACGACCATTTTCCAGCATATAGATCTCGTCGCAATATGAAATGAAGTGAAGGGCATGAGTGATTAACAATACAGTTTTACCCTGAGTCTGAACAGAACTGAGGATTGCATTGTGGAACAGAGATTTTCCGACGTGAGCATCGACTAAAATTAGCCACTTAATTAGCCACTAATCCATTCATGTGAGACCCTGAGAAGAACTATATACCCACCAGCTGAGAGCGGGTCATCAAAAAGTAACACGTCTGCATCGGAATACAGTGCCCTCGCAATGTTGATCTATGGTTGAGCAGTCGGAATGCGCAAAAGGCGCTGGAGGCATGATACGCACGCGCTGTTTCTGGCCACCACTCAGGTTAATACCCTTCTCTCCAATCTGAAATAAAGAGTCTCGGTAAATACTATAGTACTTGTCAAGGGTGCACACACCTCTGTCAAGTCACCATCCGCGAAAAGTTCAAGATCTGGTAGCAAACAAGTATCATCAATAACTTTCCAGTAACGTTCTTCGTCAAAGGGGCGACCGAAAAGTATATTCTCTCTCTATATAGTTGTTAATATCACCCGATTCCAACGTCAAACTCTCTTACAAGAGTCGCATTCTGAATCCAGGCTATCTGGGGACAGTAGGCAAGCTCGCCACCGAAACTCACTTCCCCAGAAATCTTCCGCATTTCACCAATCAAACCCTGCATTAAGCTCGACTTTCCAGACCCAATGCGTCCGACGACGGCCGTTAGGGACCCTCGCTTGATTTGCATGGTAATGTTCTTGACTTGAAACGGTTTTGTAGTCGTTTCTCCCTGTGTTTCCTCCCACTCGAAGATGGCATCCTGAACATTCAATGCATATTGCTGACTTCTGTCGGATACGACAATATCATCAGGCATCAACTCCGCCTCAAATACTTTTGTGAGCCTTTGGAACGCATTTCTGGAGTCTGTGATGGCCGTCAATGCTCGAGGGAGCAGCATCATAGGTTGGCGAAGTAATTGAAATAAGCTCAGCGATGTGAAAATGATAGCAACGTCAAAGTCAGGATGGAGCCTAGTATAAACCAATAACGAAAGTGTCGCGGCAAGCACAGGTATAGAGTAAGCGAATGCAACACTGTAAACAGTCCTTTAAGTGCGGTATAGCATCAAAAGCCGAGAAGCCACACCTGCCAGACTGAGAGTGTTGGATCTGCCTAACACCTTCCAACTCTTTTTTTCTTGCCTCGTTAATTCCTGATTTTTCTTGTCAGTCATTCCAGTTCCATACGGAGGACAATGCCATCACCTACTTTTGAGAAATGGCAGTTCATAGGAGAAATACTTGACCACTCGCATACCGCCTAAAATCATCTTCGTGAGCTTTCTGTGATTCTGCCACAATATTTGTTATACCTAGAACTTCTAGAAGAGTTTTCGAACGCTGATCTGTGTATTTCACAGACTGTCTACGAACTATAAATTGACGGGAAGCAATAACAGAGGATATGGGCGCCATCAGAACGAACAGGGCGAATCCTGTTAATGAGGCTGGACCAAGCTACAACTAGTCAAAAGTCAAACAGGGATATTGGTGGTACCGTGCTTACCTGCACGAGGAGAATGGTCAAGCAAACGAGGACCTGTATAGGGGCTGTCCAAGCTGTAGAAGACGACTAGTCTGAGAAATACGAAATCACTATTTACTGTGCATACCAGCATGCTACGAACGAGTCGGCATCAATAAGTTTACTCAAGGCCTACGACTCACAAACCATTGCGCGGCAGCATCGATTCTACTGATCTGAAAAATCCCGTCAGTGATCCCTTTGCATAAATCATCTCTGAACGTACGTCACTAGAAATGAGGCTGACGATCTTACTATTGGGCATTAAGACACGGGATTTCCCCGTCAACCTGATAGCTCGTCTATATATCGATCCTATGAGCGCTGTCCTTGAAAGTATTCCAGTCATCATAGAACGCCAGAAAAACTAGAAAAAAAATCAGCGAAGGCCGGACACAGTCGAACATGGAAACAAACTTGGTGTTGCATAAGACTTGTAAAAATTATGATGAAGAAGAGTCCTACTGCCATTCCAATGCCACGTCCTACGCTTGACGTCTCTTCTCCATGAGCTCGGCGGGCCCCTTTCTCCTGAGCAAAATTAATGAGGGCCTAGATGCCGATAAACACTCAATCGGTCCCAAAGATTGTAAGAATGAACCTTGACTAATAATGGTCCCATCAGCTGAGATATATCGCCAACGACCTGTCGAAAGATCGATCAACTAATCCTTGAATTGGAACGACGGCATACCTTGATAGCGCCACCGCTCCAGAAAAACCGGCCCAAAGTGTCGTTCAGCGCGAATGCTAGGCTGGGCTTCTTGAGGCCTGTTTTCTCCCGCCATCCCTTTTTAAAAGAAGTGAATGCTTCTTTGAATCGAGCGCCGCTCCTGAGGGAACGAAGGCACCAGACAGATTTCTGAAACAGACTAGGCTCGATCTCTCCTCTACGAAGTGCTTCATTCCACTCTTCAGCCATACTTTTCCTTTTCTGCCAAGACTCATCAAGCTTGGCGGAAAGTGTCGCAGCCGAGGACGACTTGTCCACTGTCCACAGATCAGAAGCTTGTAAAGTACGTTGATATCCGAGGTTCTAAGTCTTTGATTGGTAACCGACAAATTAGTCAAGCAAAGTAACATACCATTAGGGGGGTGACCCATGTGTATGTAAATATCGTGAAAATATTTGCATATGCAAGAGGAATAACCTGATCTTGCCTTCAGTAGCGACCTTTGTTCGGATAACTGCCCACATACTGGTGCGCTGTCAAGAGAACCTGGAGGAAGGGGTGGAGGGTCTTTGGGTATCCTAGTCCCTTTCAATACAAGACACGCGGACGTAAGCTGGTAACTCACCATAATTGCCACCAATGCTTGCGGTAGCGTATAAGCTCTTCACCTGTGTCCAGCTCAACTGCATAGTTGATACGAGATTGTGATGGTTCGTCCGCTGGACCGGACTTGCCACTGCTGCCTTGTTCCTTCGACATCCGCAGGACACAGATACAAAGACCTGCCAGTGGAAGGCGTATGGCATATGGACAACAAATATACCAGAACGTAAGGCATCGAAGATCTCAAGCTTGTAGCAGCAAGTGGGCCAAGAGGAAACGATAGTAGAGCGTGGAGAATTTTCTCATGATCTACAGAATAGTCACGGTAGTAGATTGCAAATGGAGAACGAGCCAGATGGCAATTCCTAACACTGACCACGGTCAGGACACTCTTGATTGATTGCCGACGACGTCATAAGTCAATTCCTTGTGGCCTGATCCCCAACGTCCTCAATCTGATTTGGTGCTCTACTTTTTATGCCGTAGCGCCCCGTGAGTTCCGTGTTCACTCGACACTCTGCTCCATGTGAAACTCGAGAGAAATTTCAGACCTTGTTTTTGGCAGGTTTCCTGAATCTCGTTCGGCCATCTCCTCAAAAGGATTGATTTTGCAATCGCTATCTAGTGTGTGAGCTCCCAAATTGTCATTTGAACCTGGTGCACTGTTTCTATCTTGTTTTCTGGTTCAGTTATGTCGTTATCTGAATTCACGGTTGGTGCTCGCGCTTTACCTCCTGCTGAGCGTGCTGCCCTCGCGAGTACCGCTCGTTTACTATCTTGCTTGGTCACCGAATCCTGTGTACGGGCATTGTTCTTTCCTCTCGTGGGCTTTGAGGCCGCTGGTTTCGGCATCGTCCTCAAACCTGAGACTCCTCTTACCCGCCCTTACACCGCTACAGACGTCTTAGCTGTTCTCCCTCTCCGTCACACCCCTATCTTCAAATATGATGGCCAGGATGTTAGAGCAAAAGAAATCGGCCTCCTAGACCCTTACGATATGATGCCATTGATTCTTGAAATTGATTCTTCTCAAACTGAAATTGACATGCTCAAACTAAACCCAGTATGTTCGATCATATTTGACCCTGAGCCTCCGCTTTATCGAAACATTTTCAGCGTCCTGAACTTACTGCCGCGATCGTTAACACTCTCCAAGCCCCAGGTTGGAACATGCAAAATGATCTAGTCCTCATTCCGAATCAAGGTCCTTTGAGTATATGGAACGCTTTCGCCGAAGCAATAAACTTAGACCCTGGCATAGCCCTTGATATCAGCCAGGAATTTTCAAGCGCGGTGAAATGGCAGAGTGAGTGTTCTTTCTGTGTATCTGATCGTGTTTTAATGATCTTCATCTAAGCTTATTCGTTTGAAAATCCCCCTCCTGCTCCTTCGTTCGAATCTCCGAGCATCGACTGGGAAGAGTCCATTGTAGAAGGCCATCCTACCCATCCAGTGAGACTCGCACTGGCAGGTTGACGTTGTCCACAACTGGCTCACATCAGGACAGATGCACAAGACGCGTCGCTTCTTACCTCCTCTTCCGGACTTTGTTCCGGGTTCCTATGACCTCTACAATCCAAAACTTCAGTTTATTGCAGTACCGAAGAAAGATTTGAAAATTACCTTTGACTTTGAAATCCTGAGTCGTCCCTTATTGGACGCGGCAGAAAAGAATGCTGGGAAACCCCTAGTGATTCCAGAAGGCCACGTCGTAGTACCCGTCCACGAGCTTCAGGTCCCTCATATAAAAGATAAATTTTCAGATCTTCAGGTCTACTCCAATGAATTCAGTCTTGATCTTCGTGCCCAGCAGAGCATCCGGTGAAATGTAGTCTTCATGCATATAATTTGCAAAGCTGACCAGTGCTTTAGCTCGGTTATTGTGCCAGGCGTCTTGCGCGATGTCTCCCTTAAACTTGGTGTAGGAATCAAGCTTACGTCCGCAGTCCGTACCATTTCACCGCAATCAGCGTACTTTGGCCCTCGTTTTTCTTCCAAAGTTGTACCTATATTAGAACTCGACCCGGAAGTGGTTACTGTGGCCAAGGAGCTCGCGAGCGTTGTTTACGATCATTCTGACGGAGAGATTGCGAAACACTGTGCGGCTATTATCCGTGAATGTTATGAGAACACCAGCGAGGAAAGAGGAGAGAGGCTGATCGTGTGCACTTCTCTGGTTGAAAGTGGACATGCAGGAGAGGGAGGCGACATTCCGCCTGTTATTCGTGTATTTGGGCTCGACACCGAGGGTCAACGGGTTGAATGGCTTGATAAGTATGTCATCTTCAGTAATGATCAATTGAATTGCTTATGTTGTGCAGATTTGTGTCTATGTTCTTCAGGGCTTTCCTACCCCCCGTTTTAAAGAATGGTGTCGCGTTCGAATGTCACCCTCAAAATTGTGTGGCACGTTTCGATTTGAAGACCAAGGAACTCAAAGGATTCATAATTCGAGATTTTGGTGGTCTCAAGATTCACCCTCCCACCCTTCATGAGACCACCGGCGTTGAATTGGACGTTGTTGCCGGACACTCAATCGTCTCCGAAAGCCTTGATGCTGTATACGCCCGGATGTATCACACAGTTTTCCACAATCACCTTCAACAACTTATCCGCGTCTTGGGATTACATTACAACGGTAGGGGCTGGGAGGTCATTCGTAGAAACCTAGAAATTGCTATCCCGAACTCACATCCTCTTTGGGAGGCATGGATGTCATCGGAACGAAAAACATTTCCTGGGAAATGCTTCATGAGAATGAGGATGTCCGGCATGTATAGATTCGTGAGTATTTTCCATTCTTTGTTGAACAGCAACCACATAAGAGTTCCGAACTAGCACCTACACAGCCCATTTCCAAACCTCATACACTATAGGGGTGTGAAAGAAGATGCAGTTTCCCAATAATAACGATTGTTCGCTGGGGATTACACGCCAAGAGAATAACTGTAACTTTATTTACGCTGAGACGAGATTTTTGGTTGTGTACACAAATGAATTCGGGCCTGATTCAATTTAACAGAGTCCGATGAGCGCCTGTTACTTCTTCAGGATCCAGTTCACTGGATCAAAAGATTCGAATAGCAGCTTATTCTTGATAAAGAACTGATCCCACACAGCTGTGAGATCGCCTCTCTCGATTTCGGATACGTTTCCCTCGAGGACATCTTCACCAGACTTAGTCGACTGCTGCCACACTTCCTGCTTCTCGAATTTGACAAACTTATGTCAACCGTCCAGGCTTATTGGCCACGGGCACATTGAATGGGGATATAGCTGTGCCAAGTGCACGGAGGACAGCGGACTTCCGTCCCACGTTTTAATGGAATTAGATCACTCGACGTCATGGTGAAGCAGGCCATGACATCTCTAGTAAACCTGATAGCATCTCTGCGAGTGGTGCCCAGTGATACTTCACACAGTACCATTCTCACCCATGGCTATTTAGATGTTCAAGACACGACACATCCCTCACGGGGTTGTACAAAGACACCGTGAGAGAATAAATATCATTGGCGACTGCTGTCAGAATTTCAAAATAAGCTTTTTAGAAGCGGTAGATCTAAAGGTCCATGTGGATTACTCAGCTTGGTGGGCTATTCAGCATGCTGCGGATGCGATCAGTCGGATTTATGACTGTCAACCCCGAATCAGGCGTGACGAAAAACTGAGTCTTATCAGATAAGCCTCTCCACCCTTTTGTCAAGCTGTAAACGGCACGTTGAGACATCTTTATTTTCCCAATTTTTCACAAGCTAAAAGTGGCTACAAGCTTGGTTTGTTGTTTTAATCAATCTCATCTATTGTATTGAACGTTACTGTTTTCACAGGTCCGCAATCTGACTTCCACGCGAATCGTCATACGATAAATCTGAGTACAAACTCACAACTTTGTGCTGGTGTTAGTTTTAGCGTCCCAGACTGACTCTGAATTATAAAGGCCATATTTTGTTCGCCGAGATAACTCCAACGCTGTAATTGCTGCTCACACATTTATAAAGCACTGCGTATCCATCCTCAATCCATCCTCGATACCCAAACTTCGCATCAACTCACAATGTCCTCAGGCTATCATCTTCCTCCACCTGAGCATGCTACGTTCGCAGTCATCTCTCGTCTTCTTTCATGCATGGTCACCGAATCCCTGCTAAGAGCATATTACATCCCTCTTTCAGGAATATCAGATGTCAGCGGCTTCGCGGTAATCCTTTCCACTCATTTAATATCAGAGCAGCCAATCATCAACCGATCCCTACGACCTCGTGATGTTTTTATTATTGTTCCGCTGCGAAATCCTCCTGCATTCGGTGAAGGCGCTCTTTCTAGGCATGGACACTACATTGGACTTCTGGATCCTCTCGATATGTTTCCTGCATTCTACGAGTTGACTGAGAACTCTCCTAGCACCAAACACGTTTGTCTTCTGACGTCCATACATTTGGGATACTGATGTAGCTTTGATCACTTGTATAGGGTAAACTTAAGACGGCTATCATCGATTGCCTACTCCCACCACCTTGGGAACTCGGCAAATGTCGTGGTCTCCTTGAAGTTGATGATCCTGTCCATCTCTGGCGTAAGTTCGTGGATGGCGTAATCATTCAAGATTCTCTTAGTGACATCATCGAGAATGAGTTGCTGAGCTCATATGAATGGCAAAGTGAATTCTTTGCAAACTCCGTAGAATTTTTCTCACTGTAATTCTTTAGAACGCTCCTTCGAAAATCCTCCTGCCTTACCAAACTTGACTTCGGCGCCAATTGAATTTGAACAAAGCCTGGTCGCGGGACATCCAACCCATCCAGTAATCTCTCAAAGTGAATCAGGTATCAATTCATTCTGATCGTCTCAACAGATGCATCGCGCTAGGATGTTGGACTCCACGTCTTTTGAATACGACTGGCTCCATCCGAAGGTTCGCTTCGTCCGAGTGCCGAGATCCAAGCTCAATTTACACGGTGATTTTGAGAAGACTTTTCAGCAGTTAGCGGAATTGGCCGCATCTAGAGGCGGTAAATCACTTGCTTATGACAAAAATTACGTATACATGCCAGCGCACGAGCTACAACTCAACAATATCGGCAAGCGTTTTGGAGACATAGAGATTTTGCAATCCGACATATACCTGCCGGCTTTGGCACAATCCAGTATCAGGTGTGGACATCCCTGAATCCAGGCAGACCTAGACATCTGATAAGCTTGCGTAGGACGGTTTCGCTTCCAGATCTTCCCGGGAAGCCTCTGAAGCTTGCCGTTGGGGTGAAGATTTCCTCTTCTCTCCGTACCATATCCCATTTCACGGCCGATTTTGGCCCTCGATTTTCAGCTCAGGTCGTCCCGAAGCTTGCAGTTAACCCTGAGATTCTTCACATAGAAACTGAACGACAGAGTGCTGTGTACCGTGCTGAGGATCCCGAATTAGTCAAACACTTCACGGCAGTCGTTCGAGATGAATATATACCTAAGGAGGGAGAGACTATTATTGTAGTTGCCGCGCTTCTTGAAACTGGTCATTGTAACGTTCCAGCTGATGTCCCTGCGGTCGAGCACCTCTTTAAACTTGACACCCAAGAAAAACGGGTAGCCTTCTTAGACCAGTACGGCGGTTTCCCGTATTATTTTAGAAAGTCAGCTGATGGTGTTTTCTTCCAAAGGTATATTGAAATTGCATGCAGAGCACTACTTCCAAGTCTCATCTGGAATGGTGTCGCATTCGAAGCTCATGCACAAAATGTGGTGGCTCGCTTCGAAACCGCCACTGGGAAGGTTTTAGGTTTCATCTATCGTGATCTGGGCGGTCTCCGAATCGATCCACGGATCTTAAAGGAGTCCACTGGTGTGGACTTCCAGTTCCTTCCAGGGCACTGTGTCGTGACTCAATCTCTGGAGGAAGCATCCCCAAAATTCTACCACACCTTCGTTCATAATCACATACAACGTTTGATCCGGCTTCTAAGACTTCATACCAACGGCATTGGTTGGGAGTTATTGAGGAAACACATGACTTCGGTTATCCCACGGGATCATAAATTATGGGATCTTTGGATGGATCCGGAGCGCAGGCGAGTTGATTCTAAATGCCTGATGCGGATGAGAATGAAGGACTCCTATCGAGATGTAGGTCAAGTTATAGCTGCACGTAGTGCCTCCAATCTGAAATTCTACAGATGGTTTATAGCCCATACGTCAATATGATACAATACCGTCCTACCACAACCACAGACAAGATTGCTGTCCATTAATCAAAAGTCTACACATCTATGTGCAAACTACTGGATCTTTTCGTGTTAATATTCAATATGTATACAATGGCAATTTATATAAATAGACTCGATACCTTGAGTAAGGGATTGAGGGCATTGGCAAAGTTGCTTTGTTTCCAGCCATCTGTTTCCGGCCATCACCATGAAGATCACTGCTTCTGATCAAATGCCGGTTTCCGAAACGTTGGAGACGTATAGTTAACCAGTGCTTTGTCTTCAAAACGGATAGTTCTCTCTCAGTATGTCAGTATGTCTCAAGAACTGGGAACTTTAATCGTCGTAGTTCTCAAAGCCAGAAATCTGATCGACAAACATTCCTTCTATAAGCAAGATGTCTTTGCTCAAGCGTCACTTAATGGTAAGCATCTATCCTATTCACCTAACGCTTGCTCTCGTCGATATCTATCTGTCAATAGATATAGTCAAGAAAACTTCTGTTGATGTAAAAGGTGGCCAACATCCTGTATGGGACTCAGAACTCAGATTTCCGGTGCTAAAGGCAGTTTCTGACAAGACAAGAAATATTGAAGTGTCTTGCTTTGCTAAGGAGCATCGGAATGACGATCTATTGGGTAAAGGGACTGTGGATATCACTGAAACTCTGAAAGTTGGAGAATTCGATGGTAAGCTTGTATTTGCGCTCCCAGGTTTCTTGATTGTTGAGCGTCCTTATCATAGATTGGATTAGTCTGGAAATCGATGGGGTAGTTCGCGGGGAAGTCTATCTGGAGATGACTTATTTCTCGTCTGCTCCAGCTCCACCAGCCTCTCTGATGGATCATCATGGACAAGACCTATCTGGGCGGCCTTCTAAACTGTCTCCATCAGAGCGTTTATATCGCCCCCCTCAATCAGGTGTTTCTCATCAGAATCCGCAAGCTGACAACCATCCATCCAAATCGGCTTCTCAAGGAGGGCATTCTCTCCCGACTTCCTACTCCCCATCAACGAGTGGAGATTCTGCCCTATCCCCGCTCGACCAGTCATTTCAAATTCCGCTTCCCGGCGTCCTAAAGCCAGGGGGCGCTTCCAGACCGCATCAAACTTTGTGTAATGCGTCGAAAGTAGGACCTCCCTCGGTCCTCAGGCCAGGGGCTGGGAAATTACCGATATCTCAATCTCCGAATCCAGCACATATTGCACCTGTATCTCCTTCTCCTGGGCCTTACCGGCAGCTCCCATTTGACGAACGCTCCTCTCGTAGTGAATTTACTGCAACGAATCCTTACCTTTCTGCACCCTCCACAATTCCTGGAACTTCATTCATTCCGGCAGTACCTCCTGTTGGAGACACCACCTTTCCGTTGGCAAGCTACTCCGCTCCTACTGGTGTAGTGGTCTTTCCTGCCTGGGACCAAGTAGGTACAGCTACATCCAACCCATCATTTCCTGTGCCAATGGTATCAACTGTACCTCAATCTAACGTTCAGGCTGAACTATACCAGGCTATCAATCATCAACAAGCAGCTCCAGCAGACTTCTCTTCTCCAATAGATCGAAACTCTTCTTCCCGTTATCAAGTCCCTCTTCCCTTGCCTCAAGACGTGGGTATTGATACCACATCAAGCCCCCCTCATTCTCGACCGTCAGAGTTAAGACCGAATATGGAGGTACACAGGAAAGCTGAGGAAGACGAAAGCTGAGGAAGACGTTCAGGAACAGGAACGAAGGGACCTTGAATCAACTAAATTCTTGAGGACGGACATCACCATCGGAAGAAATAACTGATTGATCAATAAATTATGATAGATTATAAATATTCTAGGTCATGTCTGAAATTCGAGGCACTATTGGTTTCAAACCCGACCAAGCGCCAATGAAGGATTTTCGCGGAGTCTTTCTCTCTTGAGTTCACCATCCGCAACCCCTTTAGAGAGCCGTAGATCGTAGAAGAACGTAAGAAGATAAAAAGTGAAGCCAAACGCGATCACCCATTCCAGAACAGCTGTTCGAAATTTCGTGAGCGGGACAATTTCAATTGCAGGGTAAATTTGCTACCGACCACCAACATCCCTACTTTCATAGAGAGTTATACCAAATGCGATAGCCAGGCAGATCAAAGTAAGGGCAATGATGGCTTTGGTGACATAGGCATACCGCAGTTTCCGTGCCTCAACGAAATCCTTGCTTAACCAACGGTACTAATAGATATGAGATATAATCTATTTCCCCGATAGCGCACACTTACCTCCAAAATGGTGAAAATGGCACTCAATGCAACGCCGATAATGAATACCAGAAGGAATGCACGGTGTGCACTTGAATGTCGTTTCGTATCCAAGATGGAAAGGAGAAGTAGTCCGAGGCCTCCAATGAAGGAGCCCAACATGGCAAGAACTCCAAGCACTGTTTCTCGTCGGCGTGTGTGGGCTACCAGACTGAATGTGCAGAAAATGAATATAAGGGGGTTCGCTGCCGTAGACTAAAAATAACGACTTCACCGTCCTGTGTGTCTGAGGACCCTTGCCACTACAAGAGTGAGAAAGAAGCATAGAGCAGTGATTGCACAGCCCGCAATGAAAAGAGGCTTGAGACCGCTTGCTCCGACATCGGATATATAGGCGATAGATCCTTCTTGTGACACATATCGCGGTCGACCCTGGGCTAACCAGACGATCAGCATTGCCCAGAGCATTCCTTCGATTCGGGGGTGAGTCCAACAGATTACCATAGAATACGTATCAGAAAAACTAACCAAACCAGACGGCAGCACCAACAAGGGGTAGCCAGACATATTTCCAGTGCCGATGAGGGTGTACGGCGCGACCAGAGTTCAGGTTATCCTCCATGCCAAGTTGAGCGCAAGTCTTTGTTTGTACCACAAAGCGTATCTATCACCTGAGCCTCGAGTTCTCCTATTCGACACATGAGCTTTATGAACAATGTGAGGAGATTAAATGACATCATTCAAGTTAATGGTTAATATGAAATCACATATCCATATTGGGTTTGAACCCTGATATTCAGTTTTGCCGTGCACCTCGCTTTACTAGGAGACAAGCCATGTATATCAAGGGTTAGCTCATTCTGCAGTGATAGGCTCCTTTTCATAGCGGTCTAAGGAACCAACTGCTTCGAGATTTTAACTCACAGAGTCGTGGTAGTTTCCATAGCTTAGGTAAACAGTACATAAGCCGCACGTAGATGTTTTATATTCTTAGTCTCAGTCTGGTTCATCTGGTTCATCTTATTTCTCGATCACTGGTCCTGAGGTGTTGTAATATAAGACTGAGGCTTAAAACAGGCCTATTCTCTATTCCACACCAACACAAGTCTTCCTCATGTCATTTCATTCCCCACTTATTGTTATATTTCTAAGCTTAGCTCAGGTTGCAACTTGGGCAAAGGCTTGAGTAAGAGAGGAGAGGATAGGGTGATTGATTGGTAAAGTATAAGGATACAGGACTGTATCTACAGCTATATACCTAATGACCATGAGGAATACATAAAGTATGAAAATCCTTGAGAAAAATATATTAAGTCAGTAAGGAGACAATGAGAAAACCTCCACTATTACATGAGATGTTGACTCATATAACATGAGGACAGCACGAGGCACAGTGAAATATGAAACAGTTCATCATGAAACAAACACCAACATATCTCCAACATAATATTACAAGATGAACATTTTTAGAACATGAGACAATAATTAGCATCATAGTATGCTCTAAACTCTTAATACTTTGTTTTGATTTTCTTTTCTTTTTTCCTGATTTTACATTCTTCTTTTCTTGGATAATAAAGAAGCATGTGTCACATAGTATGATATCACCAAATATGTGATTATAATTATATGACATGGAAGAAGGTAAAAGGATCTGGATTATGATATAGCTATAGCATAGTAATAGTAATAAAGAAAGAACTCCTTATTGAGTTTCTCTTGTAATTCCCATTGTCAGGTACAGTTCACACTTAAGAGTGAAAGTCTGTAGGTTTAGATAGAGCTTAAATCAAGTATGAAAACTTATTCAAGAAAGTAGTATTGCAGACCTCAAAAATGATCTTAGTTTTAGCTTATATGCTGTACTGTCTACTTATCACTTGATTGTAACTTCAGATAGTAGAGCAGTGTTACAAACTCAAGTCCTTAGAGTAGGACAAGTGAATGAGCCTCATATTGGGTTAATACAAGAGAACTCAATAGAGAACTCTGTACAGGATTGTCTATCTGCCTTATATACTGAAACCCCATAGCTACTCTACTTCTAGTCTACCCTAAACAGCTATGTGTCCACCTTAAGGTCAGCATATGCTATATATGCTATATGACATCATTCTTCCAGTGTGACATGTGATCATGTGACAGTGACAGTGACAGCATTCATGTGATATGTGACCTATCTGTGACAGTGTAATGTCATCCTAACCCTAAATTCCCAAAATAGAAAATGAAGAAAAAGAAAATAGAGATGAAAAATAAAAATAAAAATAGTTAGTATTTACTATCTCCAACTCTTTTTTTTTAAAAAAAATCACCAATTTATTACATAAGGCACAAGAGCAGACTGTGGTAGCTACATCATAACTACATATAAAAACAAGCAGACTATATGAAGAAAGAAATAGAGAAAAGGAAAAAGGTAGAGAAGAAAGAAAGAAAACACAGAGAAAGAAATATAAGAAAGACAGAGGAAAAAGAGAAAAGAAACCAAATGCATATGAGATTGCTACTGACCAGTCTCAACTACTTGATTACATTATCAAATACAAATACACTACTATTGAATTCTAAGAAAAGAATGAAGTGACTCAGAGAGTCTCTTCTCAGATTCTAATAATTGTTAAACCTTCAATACTCATGGAGAATGTGCCATCTCATTTCAATAGAATAAGATCTATATAGACATTTGAACTTCTCTTTAGGGAAGAAGCACAACCTGTATTCCTCTATGAGAGCATGGTTTATAATGGCTTTTGTTATCCTCATGCATAACAAATTAGAGTGATCTATAAATTTGAGCCAAGACCCCCTATTGGAGTAGGAGAGTTTGATAGGAATGTTATCATGGTCAACAAGATCTAGAAATTACCAACCCTTCAGATCTGAAGCCTAAAATGTCATTTTCCAGTTGCAAATAATGTCATTATACTCTTTTTTTTTGCTAAAGTCCCATGATGATTTGCAAGAGAGTATTAGAATTTGGCAAAACCATTTGGTGTTACTATCAATGGCTTTGAAAAGGGGCCAGTCACATTAGCTAGGACATTTTCAGAACTCAATTGAGTTGTCGCTATTCATGGAGTAAATGTAAATAGAAGAGTTGAATATTGATCTTGCTATATAGATGGAGTTAGTGATGACAATGATTTTCAATATCCCTAGGAGATTGGTCACCTAGTTGATGCTGTATCTAATAGTGAAAAGCTCAGCTTCAGTTGATGTAATGTTGGCTGTATAATGGATCATTTTGATGATAGATCTGTTGTGAATATGAATATGA
>Ga0157368_1000320_pt1 | contig 22938 bp, 18 predicted proteins | sample AttbisABBM3_FD_113146 | JGI IMG/M metagenome (GOLD analysis project Ga0157368, IMG submission 113146) | Fungus gardens microbial communities from leaf cutter ant in Botucatu, State of São Paulo, Brazil - Atta bisphaerica ABBM3 | ecosystem: Host-associated > Fungi > Mycelium > Unclassified ...
TGAGAAAGTGTGGACAGACTTTAGTGAGATATCTATAGATAGTTATATTATTAGTCTATAATAAGAGAGAAATGGCACATGACTGGGAAGTCACATGACATGATGTCATAGGGCCTAAAGCAGTCTAGAGTGGTCTAGAAGAATCGGGAAGAGTCTAGAGATAGAGTGATGTCAAGGAACATGTTAATAGTATGGCTTCCTCATGGTATACACATAGTGCACGCATGGATGATGGAGATTAAGAGTAGAGTTGAGAGTATGATGTCAGGGCACATGTATACGGCATGCTGGCCTTGAGGTAGACACATGGTGGATGAGTAATAGGACATGAGGACAGTGCATGGACATTAGGGTAGGCATAGAGAAGTCATAGCATGGACCAAGGACACTTATATAAATAGTCAGTAGAATACTGTTATGGTTCCCTGTCGAGTTCTCTTGTAAATTACACAACTCATGTTCTCCACTAAATATCCTACCTTGAGATTTACCACTTGTGCTGCTATTGGACATTGGTCTAGTGGTTGCCACAACAGAATACATGGCCCTCTCTGATTGTGGCCATCAGCTTGTCTGGACAAAAAGCCTTCTTAATGAGGTCAGTTTTAATGTTCTAACCCCTCATATTTATGGCAATAATCTTGGCTCACTTTTCTAGAGGTCTAACCCTATACAAGAAAAGCATTCCAAACACATTGATATTTGCTATCACTACATAAGAGATCTAATTGAGGATGAACAAGTTAAACCATATCACATTGATGGGAAAGAGAATCCTGCTGATATTTTGACTAAAAACCTTGGCCAAGTCCTATTCAGTCATTTCTACCCATCTCTTGGCTTGGAGATACTCTGAGCTTACCCACTTGTGCTTCTATCACTTAACAGCTGAAGCCTTAAGCGAGGGGGAGTGTTGCGAAGCACTCTGCTTAGTAAGCACATAGTCCTAATCAGGTAGTCAATAGAAAAATTTAGGTAGTCAAACTCGCCTCAAATAATACGTCTCGTCTCTCTTCGTTGCTCGCTTTCAGCTCTCCATAGAAGTATACACCACAGGTAAGTGGTTGCCAGTTGTCCACACTGCACCATGCTGCTGTGCACTCTGTTCCTTCCAACACACACTGGCATTGATAATAATCAGTGAATATAAGTATAGGCCACGTTTCCTTCGCGAGGTTTGGGTGCCACGCTTGACATGCTTTTACCCTTGACCACGCTTTCGTCACACCATGTTACCTCACCAGCGTACAAAATTTGTCAATTTCATGTTTCTAAACACATCATGTTCATTTGGACCCAGACGCTAGCTAGGGCCTAGCGCTACAACGCCGTCTAAGTCACGCTGTGACCCATTCTAGACGCGCGCCCTTATAACCTAAAAGAAGACGTCTGAGGTTTGAAACTCAGCAATTGTCGAGGAGGAAGTCACCCATGAAATGAGAAGTAGGCCACTCCGAAGTAACAAAAAATTTGAGAGAAGGGGGAGGTAATTTATACACGAAAATCTAGAATTTAGATCCGACTTATGTAGAACTTCGGTACAACTATTTTCTGGTTGACCTATAATGAGACTGGATACTACCGCGCAATCAAGATTCTTCGTGCCTGAATATGTGAACTTTGACACAAAGTCTACAGCCAGAAGTTTCTGCGTACCCTGCACGTGTGACAAGGACAAGAACTCTACTCACGGAAGGCTCATTTAGAGTGCTTCTCTAGTGAATTTAAGGGTGGTTCGACGCTAAGTATCATCTAGTAGTACGTTGGCATTCATGCGGAAGTTGATGTATGATGACTGGTGCACCAACGCTCGCGGAAACGGGGTGGTGTTGGTAATGTGTGCTGAAGATTTTATGCTGAAGGGAGGGAGCATCATAGTGTCTCTATTTCAGGAACTGGATCTGTGAGATTTGTAACTGGGGTGATTTTGTGCGTTCGGTGGTGGGAGTAAATAAACAACTCAATTGATTGGAGTGATGTCGGAATACGTGACTGAGTTGGTTATATTGCGGTTATTAAAGGTGTTATTCTACATCTGTTGCCGTACTCACTGTTAAATGATGTCAGTTTTTAAATTGTGGTGAGGTGCCATGGCACAAGATACTTACATGTACAGTGGTCATCCGCCAAGTTCTTAAGTATGGGTTGACAGTTAAATGAAACGTCAAACCTGATCCCCACTGACTAATAGTGGCGAAAAGGGGAGTCAAAAATTCAAGTATTCTGAATTAATAACTGGCATCCAGTTGGGATAAAGATAGTATTGTATGAGCCTCGTTTAAATTGCATACAGCTCCAGTTCAAGGACATGACTATTATCAGAGAGTTGCAGAACGAAGGAGAAGTGATGCTATTTTCGAATGCCTGCCATCAGAGTCTGTTGAAGGATCCCAATCAATGTTATGTTGTCACTAGAAGTTTTGACCATTGTTGTGTGCAATTTCGATGCTGATTAGGTGTTCAGAGGCAAGGATCTGCAGTCCTCTCATTCCATTCCAAGGTATTAACGAAGGAAACAGGTGATGAACGTTGTGTGACGCAGGGCTGAAGGGAAGTTGTATATCTCTATGGATGAAACATGTTCATAAGTGGTTTGGCTCGTTTGCAATAGCAATCTTCCAGCTCCTATTGAGTCGCTCAGCAGCAGTGTCAAGGCTTCAAGGAGGACAAATCGGGTGTCACGGCCAGGCACCACGATCTCCCGATCGTGTCCCCAAAAGGCAGCGGATCCGAGTCTGATGATGGATCTCGATGAAAGTGACGGTGACATATAGTGACAGAAGTGTGTGACAGTCCTTATGTCACGGAATCCATAACCGTGTGGCTATTGAAGAAAACAATCGAGACGGCTTTCTCTTTCAGCCCTCTTCCACCATCATTACGGCGTTATGGAACAGCAGTCCTCGTCGTCGCAGACAGCGCACACACCGTACGCTCTAGCCGTTTCTTACCCCTGACTCACTCACGATCATTATTTACAGTCAGATCCGCTCACGCATCACTGTTGTCTGTGCGGAGGTCTGTCTACCTCAGATTCTCCACTCAGTCGCTCAACTCTTGTTTTAGTGCAAACGTCTTAAGCTTAAGTGCGATCGCCGCTCTCCATGCAGCAGCTGCACAAAACGGGATACAATCGCAAGATGCATCTATTCACCAGCCGCGGCGGAAAAGGTGGACTTACATTCTCTCAATAATCGTTTGATGCAGGTCGAAGCTACTTTAGCTCAGTTAACAGCTGGATCTTTCCAATCCGCCTATCCTCCTGCTCAACCCCACAACGTGACAAGTGCTAATTTTCTCCCTTCCTCATTTGCCCCCCCAGCAGTAAATCCTCCTCCGGCTCGAACCGTTCCCTTCCCACAGGAGAACCATCAGCATCAGCATCGGCACCATCCCGCTGCAATGATAACCCATGTGCATGATGTACCCTACCCGCTTGCTCTCTCATTGGATGAACTTCACTTTGCCTGGCTGGATTCAGTAGAGAGTGGACGTTCGGGACGTTCGACTCTTGGATGCCGTTCCCCAAAAAATGTCGAGCTTTCTCCCGCGGAGATTGAGCGGCGAACGAGGCTTCGCGCAAGACTTGGGACTGCTCTATATCCTCATTCCCGTCATCCCAACCCCCAGCCACTACTTCCTCGTGTTAGTGAATATTACTCTGAGAACAAATCATATGGTTCCCCATATACTTCACGGGTGCCATCAATTACTTCAACTGTTCTCGGCCTCCTTCCAAGCTCATCAATCTGCTTACGCATTTTGGCTCGAGCCGGACCCGTTCTTGCTCAGAGACCTGTCCCTTTACCTGGAGGGTGGAATGAGTTCGAGGAAAGAGCCATTAACCTGATTCATGGTCGCTCTAACAATCTGAGTGCTGTGGAATTGGAATCAGGACAATCGGTCCTCAAGCCTATATTCACCCCCGAGTCAGAACCCGTGCCTTCAAAGGAGAAGAGAAAGGTAGAAGAAGATCTAACATTCTTTTCCATAACTACGGCCATTTTGGCGATCGGGGCTGCTGTTTCACCTCCCGAAGAATTTGACTCAGAGAACGTCAATGCTGGCGTTTTGTACGCCCTTTCTCAGCAGGCGCTTTCTGTTTGGGAGGAGTCGTCCTCAAAGAAGTCGGAGAAAGACTATGTCTTGTTCTTGGTAGCCTGTCTCGCTGGCATCAATTATCTGCTACTCGTTACTCAAGACAATGCCAATGATTCAAGAGAGCGGAGGGAAGAGATTGGTGCAAAACCTAGAGCAATTTTCGCAATGGTTTGTGCCTTTGGAAAGATGTCTCTCCTATTCTGCTCATCATGTACATAGGTTGGTAAGATCGTCAATATCGCTCGAGAGATTGGGCTTGGAAAAGAGAAAGCCGCTTGGCAAGAGTTGGACGACAGACCTCCTTCACGAGCTGATTCTCGTCATCATTGGGAGGATTTCTGTTGTGTGGTCTGGTGGGACGTGATGTTCTATGATTTGTAGGTAGTTTTTTCGGATTTGACTGCTATGGCTGATCTTATCTGCTTTTCCTAGATTCACTTCAGATGCACTTGGCCATCCTTCACTAATCCCTCCGGTGTCTTGTCCTGCCCGTTTACCGGAGTTCAATAGCAGTCTCTATGACTCAGCTACTAGAAAATATGTGATTGCACGCTGTCGGTGGGTAAACCTTTAATCGCAATGGGCTGTCTCATGGGTTAATTTGGTCCGGCACCACACAGCCTTGTACAGCTTGCACAACATGTGAAACATCGTCTATCTCACCCTGAGTGCTGCTGCGGATATACCTTTGACCAGGCTGCTAGATCAGAGGACGAAATTAGGAGATGGAGTCGAGATTACATCTCTCAGGATGAGGATGAGAAGGCTGATGAGCTTGGGCACAACTGGGAGCTGTCTCTCGTTGCTCAAGTTTTGATTATTCGAGTGTACGTGCCATTCCTCATTTCCGCAAACTCCGCGGTCGTCGCCAAGAAAGCCGACGGGGCTCTGGATCTTACCAAGCTTCCTGGCAAGCCAGGATCTGGCGAGAAGCTCCAGATACAAGGAAATGCAATGGTGATGGCCACACAATCTTGTCTTGGTGCAGCACAAGCAATCCTCCGTTTGGGAAACAAGTTAAATGGCTTGCTATGTAGGGAGCCTGGTAAATCCTTTATCGTTGAGCCATTGCTGATGGACCTCTACCCCCTCGAGAGGCTGGTCTTGGACGCTGTTGTCATCATTCAATCTTCAGCTGCTGTATCGATTATCAGTGAAGTAGAGGTCAAAAGAGGTGTGGAGATCATGATGGATAGGGAATTTAACTTGGGTAGGAAGAGGCGGGAAGTCTGGGAAATGATAAAACAGCGTGTTGCTCCTTCCAAGCTCCAAATCTCTACGCAAGTACCTCAACAGCCCGTCAAGCGAAAATTTGATCAGTTTAGTCCAGTGGCCGCAAATTCTGATGGCGTCACGTTGAAAAAGGAGTGTATATCCACAAAACATACCAAAACAGGTCCGCTTCCTGTTCTTGGCGTTAGGTACAGGCAGGGGCGTATGGGACCTGCTGGACCTGCTCACCAACATGTTCCAAGGCCTGAAAGTTATACCTTGTCCAATGCCCAGTTAGACGTGATACCTCATGAACAGGTAAAGCTATGCCTTCGCAGTTTATATGGTTAGGCTGATGGTCCACTTAGATGGCGGAGCTTCAACATCCTATACCACATTCAGTTTCGCGGCCTTCTCTGATGTCCTATGATGACTCGCTTCCTGTTGCCTTTCCTTCTGAATCATCATTGCAAGTCGAACCAGCATATCCGACGCCTAGTGAACATCTTATGGTGAGTGGCCTCATGCTGCAGTGGTGCTATTCTATTTCTATATTGAGTCGGTTATAGACGGGACATCATAGCTCTTTCGAACAGACTAAGCCAATATATAACAGCGTCGAAGAAGGTTCGTGTACATATATATCTGAGATCAACGAATGAGCGATTCACTCGCGTATCTGTAGGCCCTGTACCGCCCAGCTATGGAGCTAGTGATCCGAACAGTGCTTCATCCTCTCCGTATCAATGCACCGCTCGCTCGGATGATGTTTCTCGTCGCACACCGATGTCACAACTGAACATGGATAGTCCGGCCGGGAGTTACGGATCCACGGACGGCCAGACAGCTGGAAACTCCAGTAGAAGATCTTCCAAATTTAGTCCGGATGCACGTCCATTCGAAAATTCTCGACTCAACTTCACAATGGAGAACCCTCAGCCTCAAACCTTTGACAAGATGCAGCTTGCGCCCTCTGCATTCTCATACTCTCGTCAGTCACCATCTGCCAATGGTGCTTCCTCTCCTTCCGATAATGGTGCTGATCCACAATTCGGCATTCCGCAACATGAAACCACACATCCGTCGGCAGGCTATTTCCATCATGGTAGTGGGCTTGCCCCATATGACAGAAATGGTATGATGTCTATCAGGATGGACGAAAGTGTACCCGGGACACCGGTCTACGAGAAACCTCACATGATGTATGACAAGGCTCCACAACAAGTGCTTCAGCATAGCGGTCATCCTATTACCGTCAATGGTCGCACTCAAATTGTCAACCATACTTTTGTCGGTGACCAGGCTCAGGACTTGGCAATGACTAGAGGCCCACAGCACCTATCCTGGTCATCCGTTCAGTCCACGCAGTCTCTCGTTCCTGCCAGTCAGCCTTTTTGGTGAAGAGAGAGGCTATGCATATCTCTAGCCACTTTTCATCTATCCCTCCTCGCATTCCTCCTGTCTACGATTTTTGTCTTCAAGACGATTCCCCTGGTCACCTGGTTTCACTAATGTGTCTTCTTTCGAACGCTTTTGGATTGGTCACTTGGTCTGCCTCTTAGGTCTCACTATTCACTATCCCCTTGTCAATCTTTTTCAACCACATTGCACAATTCGTGGAATTGCGAAGCCTCAGACACTTCTATCTGTTCTGTCTGCTTTCATCCTCTCGGCATGACGACTTATACAACCTATGTATGGGTATTGATGTTGTGCGTACGGTGACATCTAATCGCCGCACAATCGTGCCAATACCCGACACCTTTTATCATGAGTTGCCGAGATCAAGGACTCTTGTCGCCACCCCGGCGCAAGGCCAATAGCTGTTTTTCATGGAAAACTAGCTTGTAACGCAACACGTACAGATATCTATTTCAACGTGCCCATCTTTATTTCCTCCCATCCCCGTATCCTCCTTTTACGGTATCGTGTTATCGTTAATTCTTGACGGATAATACATATGCGTAATGTTATCCCTGATCATCCGATTTATTTCGGACATGATTCTATCGTTCTGATTCAATGTGTACGAATGTCAACATGCTTTGCCCTGAGAACCCGCCAACATGTGAATCATGAAAGGTTCTCTCAACGGGGCCGAGAAGATCAAGAATTATCGGCTTCGTATTCAATGAGGATGTCAGCACGTCGAAGTTGTCGGGCCCCAAAAATAAGAGCTATCGTGACCGTAAATTGAGGCAATGCGAGAGCAGGGATGCTTCATGAAATTGATGGAAATACTATGAAACATTCCATTCCAATGTTTCCCAGAAAGAATTGTGACGGAAAAGAAACCATTATATACGTAGTGAGCATAGGTGACGACAACTGGTTGTTGTCAAAGAACCACGATCGAATATTATGATTACGATGATACCGGCCGTCCGCAGAAATCGTACTTTGAGGGACAAACACTAAGCAGGTTGGTCCGTCCTACAGGAAGCGAGTAAAAGACTGATGCCCACATTGGGAAACACACACCCTGTAAACCGAAGGGTCATGATGGATTCTGGTGCTAGAATCATCGCGGGAGGGAAGCAATTTAGGAAATTGGTCCCACACTGAACACTGTAATAATTGTGCCTATTTCCTTCAATACAAGTTGACAGTAGCTTCTTTTCCTGGCACTCTATGATAGAAAATATCCATGAGAATTTGTATTGGTTGGATTGGTATTAACAAGCATGCAAAAATGACCACAACTTATATTGTTCATGAGCCCCTAATTGATAAGCTCTAATCTTAGAGCCTGCCAAGGATAGATAGACCAAAGACTACTCTTGTTAAGCATAGTTCTCACTTCAAGCAGAAGTTAAGAATTGTCACACAGAGTAGAGCAGATCATGTGAGAGTACTTATTACTCATCCATGAACAGATCAAGTGCAAAGACTTATTTGGAGGGCGATATGACTGATATGACTGGGTGTGAACAATGACCTTGGCTTCAACTTATGTATTGTGCCAACTACATGTTACATGATCAGAATTTCAGATGATGGAAAGATCAGAGTGCAGTAATAGAAAGATAAGTGTTAGAGCAACTAGACAAGAAACGCTTCAAAACTCCAAGAAAAACCTAAGTATATTGTCCAATTTTTACCATGTACATAACTTGTTCCACTTAGTAAGCACATAGTCCTAATTAGGCAGTCAATAGAAGAATTTACAGAGTGAGGTTTACCTCCAACTAATACAACTTGTCACTCTTTGTTGCTCCCTTTCAGCTCTTCATAGAAGTATACACCACAGGTAAGTAGTTGCCAGTTGTCCACACTGCACCATGCTGCTGTGCAGTCTGAGAATCTGAGTAAACAAAATTCTGGTTCTCTGGAGGTGATAACTATCCTAAATACTCTAGCAGTCTATACTAATTAGATAGAGATAGAACATTGCTAACATATTAAAGGCAATTCACACTCATCAGGTGAATCTACAGATGTTGCATAGAAGATAGATTGGTTGGGATACTTGTCTAAGAGAGAAACTAAGTGATTCAGAATAGATATATGATTTGGATTATAATCTTAGCTTTAACTCATGTATTGCATCTGACTTATTTATTGTGTGGTCATAATTTGTAAAGGCAAGAAAAAGTAAGGAGTTAATTTCAAGAGAAGGACAAGTATAACACTTAAATTATCAGACTAGAGACTATATAGTGGATCTACTAGCCTTAAATACAAGTATTTAATATGAATAATGAGGAACTGAGTAAAATAATCTGGACTATCAGTTACCAAAGAGTTGTCAGAAAGTCTATCAATAATTAAAATAGAGAGATAATCTATTCTAGAAGAACACTTGTTTTGGAAGTATGTTGGTCAATATCTAGGACAGATGGTAGATGTTGCTGGGTTAGCATATGATATGGTATAACTGTAAAACCATTGTACCAATATAGTTAGGAATAGTCAAGGACAATGAAACTTTTTAAATAGACTTGATGTTAGAAGAAACAGAATGCATAGCAGCATGGTACAGTGTGGACAACTGATAAACACTTACCTATAGTAAATATTTAATGAAGAGCTAAGGAAGTATAAGCAACAATCAAAAATAAGTAGTAGTAGTAGTAATTAACCTATGCAAAAATTTATATTGACTACCTAATTAGTACTACTGATTGGATACCAAATAATTGGTAAGCAGAATGCTTTGCAGTACTCCTCCTCACTTAAAAAATTAGCTATTAAGCAATAAAAGCAAAAGTAAATAGGCTTAGAGTATTTTTAAGCTATAAAATAAACAGAAACAACTGAATAAGACTTGACCAAGGTTTTTAGTCAGAATATTAGCATAATTCTTTTTCTCATTAATATGATATGGTTTAACTTGTTTGTCCTCAATTAGGTCTCTTATATAGTGATAATAAATATCAGTATGTTTGGAGTACTTATCTTATATAAGGTTAGATTTCTAGAAAAGTGAGCTAAGATTATTACTATAGATATAAGAAGTTAAAATATTAAAACTAACCTCATTGAGGAGTTTTCTTATCTAGACAAGCTGACAACCACAATCAAAAAAAGCTATATACTTAACTTCAGTTGAAGACAAGACTATTGTCTTTTACTAGTAGCTTATCTAGAATGTTACTCTACAAGTTATGAGAGTAAAGTAACTAGTCATGAATTTACATAATTCTAGATCTTATGTCTAGTCTGAATCAGAGTGTGTCACAACAAACTTATTACTGAGTCCATGTCAAGATGGTGGATAAAAAATAGAGTAGAACTTACTTTGAGCAGATATCTATAATCAGTCACAATAGAAAAGGATAGGATCAAGTATGGAAACTTATCTAAAAAACAAATGTGGAAATTTATGAGATTAGGTAAGTATCTAAGATATAGATCAAGCTTAGAAGCTTATCTATAAATAAATGATATGATTTCAGATAATCTTGGTCTCAACTTATATATTGTGCCTACTACTATCATATATTATCCAAGTGCATCTGATATATCTAACTCTATTGTGAATAACAATTACCTAAGCTTCACTCCACTCAAAACATCTATAGAAGTAGTTATTTTCCTTTAGTCTATATACTACTTCTAGTATAAATTAACCTAGTTTCATTCTATGTTAGATTACTTTATTACTAATCACATAGCTCTTTATGATCTCCATGAAACTCTAGACTTAATTTACAAGAATTTTATAGTATCCAGAGTAGTTACCCATCTCCTCTAATTCTCAGATAGTCTTAATATTTAAGATATGTAGATACTCTGTAATTCCTCAGCTTGAAAATTACCTAGTATAGTATACTGTTCTGAATGCTTATACTTGAAAGTTTGACTTTTACAATGATTCATTTTGTGTTATAACTTCCTTTTGAAATATGATTGTCATAACATATAGAGGCATAGCATATCTACTAAAGCTAAGGTCATCCTGAATTCACATTCACAAGTGTTAGATAATATTTCTACACTCTTCTGATATCTTCTAGAATTTTCCTATGAATAGTTTCTTCTTTTGGGTATGTTCCATACTTGACAACTACTTATCACATAGTCATAATTTCAGAGGATCAAGGATTAGCAAGAAGAGAATTCTTAGCTGATCTTAGCTGGAAGAGTATTGGGAAATTCTAAGTTTATTTTCAGACTGAAAACTATAGAGTATCTACTTGGTCTTATATACTAAGTCTGTAGTTGAAACTATAGCTAAGGAATAGTAGCATAAGAGATAACTAAGGAGATATTATAAAAACAGTTTCTAGGAAATAGAACAACTAGAAGTCTAGATAATAAGTTGCCAGAAGATGAAATATAAGAGGCTGATCCATATACAAATAGTCATGGATGCAGAAGCATACTTAGGTGTAGTTAGAGGCTTAATTAGAAGTCAGAAAGTGGATGTCTCAGAAATTTCAGAAGTCAGTCTATGACAGTTTATCATAAACTATCTGATACTTACAAGTATTAAGTAAGTATTTACAAAGATATAATCTAGCTCAATAATACTTATTTGAAAAGTTTGTTATCTGCTGGGCAAGTTTGACTAACAGCAAATCCTATGTTAGGGCATAAGCCAATCATTAAATACATTAGAAATCTAATTAATTGCTAGTACTTTTGACAGAAACTAGAGTTATACTACTTATTATTAGATTTAAATACATAGCCTAATAATAGTGGAGTACTTGTTGGATTGGTTACTATATTAAAGGTCATGACATTCACATTTCATCATGAATTTTCACTTCAATTCTAAGAGAAGTAGAGAATCTTTTGAACTCATGAAGCAAATATCATTAACATAGATAATTGTTATAATAAGCTCTCTAGTCTCTTCATCAATGAAATAATATATACCAGCATCAAATTTATATCCTAATGCTAACATTGACTTAGTTATAGTCTATCACCAAGATAAGCTAGCTTTTTTAAGGCCATAAAATACTTTATAAAGTTACTAGACTTTCTTTTCTTTACCAGATAGCTATTAAGTACAGTTTATGCTTGAAGAGCAAAAGTCTGATGGAGATTTGGACTTGCCAAAATGATCTTGATCTTAACTTATGTGTTATGCTTCCTACAAGCTACAAGGTCACAATTTCAGAGGAAGACCTTGGAAGAAGAAATTAAGAAAAGAAGTATATCACCATTAACAATAGAGTTTGGTGTTAACTTTAGTCAATTATCAGGCTAGCTATTATAGAGTAACTATCAGTCTTAAATACATAAAGAAGTAATTAAATAGATCTTTAAGCAGATATTTCAGTAGTAAAATACTAAAAAGAGTTTAGGTTGAATAGGAGAAAACTTCATATAAAAGTTTGAGTAATTTTGCAGAGTTTAAAGAGAATAAATAGACAATTAAAACAGGTACAAATAACTACAGAGTTTGATGCAAATAAAGCCAAATAAATACAGAGCTTTTAGTAAAAATAAGTCCATTATAAAAGACTAAAATACTAGTAGAGTTTTAATGCCAAAATAACTATATTAAAGATAGATATAACTTGGAGTTTGGGCTGTGACAATAGCCTGAAACCTTTAGACTGCTCCATATAAATTTTCTCATCTAAATCACTGTGTAGATAGATTGTTTTTACATCAACACTATAGATATCTCAATCTTCAAGTATAGTAATAGCCAAAAATAAGTATACTATCTCATCATAGACAACTGGAGAAAATAATTCATCAAATTTGATTCTTTCAATCTAAGAAATCTTTTTGTAACAAGTTAAAATCTATAATGACTATTATATTACAATCTTAGACTTGGCTTAGGTTGCAACTTAGGCAAAGACTTGAGTAAGGATGAGAGAGATGATTAATTGGTAAAACATAAGAATACAAGATTTTATCTACAACTATATATGCCTAGAGACCATAAGGAATAGATTAAGCATCCTTGAGGAACAATGAGAAAGGAATGAGAAAAACATGAGAAAACCTTTACTATTATATAAGACACTGACTGATATTACATGAGAATAAAGCAAGGTGCAGTTAATTATTAGTCAGAGATGAAATGAACCTCAGCACATGTCTAACATAAGGTAAACACTTGTAGAATATGAGGTATAGATCATAGAAATTGTAACATATTAGACTTAATGTTAAATATCTGGCAATTTTTGATTGTTTTCCATCTTTTAGAGAGATCTATAACTTTATAGATATTTCTGTCTTTAAGTAATTTCAGCTTCTCAAGATAAGACTTAAGCTATTTTTTTTGAATATTAGCTGGTAATTTAGCAATATATTCAATATTTTTGGGAATTGGGAAAGACTCTGCTGTATATTGTGCTAAGAGAAAGTGAATTTGCTCTACTTCTCCTTCTCTTGCAAAGCATGCTAAGTAGTTAGTAATAACTAGCTTAGTTAATTTATCTGTAGAAGATAGAGTATCTATTCTACTTTCATTATTATTAACAATAATTGAGTATTAGCCTTCTCACTAGATATTATATAGAATTCCATTTATCTCAAAAATATTATCAAATGAGTTATATAGATAATTAAATCTATTTATTTATACTATTTTGGACAGTGAATTATTAGAAATTTATTGAGTATTCTGATAAATTCTTTGTAATTCTTGACAAACATTTTCATGTATATTACATACTATATTAAAATTGGGAAACTTTTTCCTTGATTGCTATAAAGAATTTCACAGGATATTAGTAAAATATTCTCATTCTCTATAGATATTTTCTTTTCTAAAGAATATCTGAGTTTAATGCTTAGATCTTCTCAATTCAAAACCTTCTTGTAGTATTTGTAAAGCAGATCACAAAGATTGTTGAAAGCTAAGAGGTTGTATCTTAATATCAGAGCCAATATTATCAACATTTTTAATCTTTACTGTAAGCTTTTTAAATTTTAGAGTAAATGAAATAAGGGAAATAAAAACTTATAAGAAAGAAAGAGTGAAGAAGAATAAGTAAGAGGACTATTTTGAATGGAAGAAATGGGCATGTGTGGAATAGATACTGGAGCAAGTTTATCTTTTCTAGAAGAACCAGGCACTAATGACTCTATCTCTAGACTTATTTTGTCCAATAACTTATTATATAATTTGTGTTCTTTTGTATGAGAGTTAGTACATTTAGGAAAAAGTTCCTCATCAAAGATAGTATATGTAGTAGAAAATGATATTTCCTTGTATATAGCACATAAAGCAATAACTATTGTTCTTATACCCAATAAATATCATCAATTCAGAACATAGCAAAATTTTCTAGTGCAAACTTCATTGGGAAGAAACATATATACTTTACAATCAAAGACACAGAAGTATGATGTTTTAGGTTTATTACCTAAAAAGATTCTCTAAAGTGTTTTTTTATTTAAGATGTCTAACAAATATATAATTATATATATAAGCTACAGCTGCAACAGCAAACTCCCACCAAGAATCTAATAGATATACTTCAAGTTGCATTGACTGTGCCTTTTCAAGTAAGGTGTAGTTCAACACAACTATTTTGTTAGTGTACATATAGAGTACTAGTTTTATAGACAATCTCTTGTTTTCTTAGAAAGGATTACAATTCTGACATTATATATTCTCTCCTATTATCAGTATGCAACTTTTTCACAGAATGGGAAGTAGTATTTGACCATATTCAGAAAATTGACTTAATTGCTTTTGCAACTTCAGACTTTTTGTACAAAAAAGCAATATTGTAATAGGAGAAATAATTGTTAAGGAATATAATCACCTACTTGTATTTTAAATAAGACAAGGTAAAGAGCTTATGAAGATTCAAGTGAATCAATCCTAGAGGCTTACTGGAGCAAATAGAGTTCTTAGAGAAACTGCATTGATATATCTTTCCAAGAATACAACTACAGTAGACATGTTGTTGGGAAATAGATCTTCTTTGTATCTTCAATATTATTAAGAACATGACATATAACTTCACCAAATATATGTCTAAAACAATGATATAAGGTCTCAAAGTCTAGGTATTCTTATTGTAAGACTTATAGGATTAGAGATATTATGTTTAAGAATACAAGTCTTCACAATCTGAATATTGCCTAAAAGGTTAGGAGTAGTTAATAGAACAGTACCACTAGACTTATCACAAAAGGTAGAATCCCTTTTATTGTCTTCTACTCTCAATCTAAACCAAAGAATTTGTCCAGTAGAAAGAAGACACATCTACATGCTAGAGACACAATATACTAGTCATAATTTTAACATAGCAACTTTAGTGATCTCTTTCTTAAGATTAAAGATTTCATGTTCAATCAGAACAGTATTATGACTTAAGCCCTTGAGTAAAGACAAAAGACTACTTTTGTATTGATTCAAGAACTTGATAGAGTTCCAAGTACAAGCTAGTCTACCTTATATACCATAGACTGTGGTCTGTGCACACACTACAACTAACCTACTCTAAAGTACATATGCTTGTTATAAGACCAACATGTTATTGCTATACTATATAATATCATTTGTTCTAAGACTTTCTACAATCTTCCTTGTATTACCTGATTGTGTGACTATGACCATGACATGTGTGATATTACATCATACTTTTGTCTAAGTCCAAAATAATAATAATAAAGAAAAGAAACTCAAAAATAAAATAAAATAAAAGAGAAATAGAATATGACTAAGTCCATTGTTCACAATTCTGACAAACAGTATTAGAAGCAACCATAAATAGTAGTACTTTTGAGTTTGCAGTCTCAATTTAACTATAATTATCTGAAGTCATATTGACAAAGTTAGACTCAAATGGAATAAAGTAGGTAAAGGCACTAGAATCTAAGAACTATTCATCTTCATAAAAGCTGCTATAAAGTGTTTTTTATTACCCTTATATAGAAAACATAGTGCCTTCTCATATTTGGAGAAATTCACAGCAATAGACAAGTTAAGCAAAACAAATCTACTTTGATTTAAGGCTATACATGTATAATTAACTCTACTTGATACTATAAAGTTCTTGATTGTAATAACTATATTAGTACAGGGTTAGATAAAATAAGTCAAGAAATTCAAGAAATTATCAATCTGTAAGAAGAGGGACACATACAGTTGGTTATCAAGCCAACTATCTGATTTATACTCATTATTACTTCTTAGAGAAACTATATAATCATTATTATTTTCCTATTTTTTAGAAATGGCTGTTATAAGTAGATCAACCTCTATATGAGAGGAATATTTAGTAAGTAGTTCTATAATTCTGGAGGTTGAAACCTCAACAAATAGGTCAAGGAACTTCTTCTCTAAGTACTTCTTATAGAATTTTAGCACTTGTACTTTTGCTTGTATCTGAGGTTCTTGAGTAGAACTACTCTGAAAAGTGCATACTACAGAAAGATGATTAGCAAGTTGAGGAACTACAACTGAAAGCTTAGAAGAGTAAGGGTAAATTAGTAGAGAAATGATGGCCATGTTTATAAAGACAATAGCACTGTTTATCTAATAAGCATTGCTGCTATTATTATTCTGGTCTCTTATTTCATCTACTTAGTAAGTGTTATCATCTTTTTTATCTTGGTTATTCTTTTTTTTCTCTTTTGCTACTCAAAAGAACTCTTACTTTGTAACTGCTACTTGTTAAGACTTAAGTTCTAGAGTAAGAATGAAAGAACAATCTTAGATTGGGTAATTACAAAAGAACTCAATACAGTTCCTAATATAGAATAGTCTATCTTATATATACTAGGCTACTAGTTTGTGCTACAGTACCATTAACCTATCCTAAAGAATCATATGTTATCTTCAAGATTAACATGTGTCAAATATATTATAATGATGTTTTTCTTTCTTTCTAGAAGTTTCTACTATGTTCCATTGTAACTGTATGACTATAACTGATGTTATGATACTGAATCATGCTATGTGACAATTTGTGACCATAACCATAATATCACACTAACCCTAACTCTAGATCCAAAAATAACAGTAAATGGAAAATAAAATAAAAATAAATGAGAAAAATAAAAAAATTAAGTTCTATTATTTGCAACTCTGATACTACTGCTCTTATTATTGCTATTATTACCACTGGAAGTTCTTTTTCCACTAAGAGAGTTTATCTTTATATAGGATACTAGAGTAGTAGACAACATTAGTAGTATTAGTCTATCTAGAGAATTCTACCATTTAGATAGAATGTACAACATTCCAAGTAAGACTAAAGATAGACATATAAAAAGAAAGAAAAAAGATAGAAATAGAATCCTATGAGTAAGAGATTGCAAATAAGAGAGTAATTGCTTTCAAGACAAAAGAGATGTTAGAATTGTTCTTATAGAGTCTTGTATAAAGAGAATCAAGCTCAGTAATATAGAAAGCAGTATCCTAATCACTGAAAATTTGAAATGTAATTGTTTTCTAGTAGTCAGCAAAAACTGATACTAGACCAGATGTTCTCATAAGAGTCTATAAATGAGCCTAAAAATCCTTAGTATTAGGCTGGCCATATATTGACAAGTTATTTAATAAGGTAAAATTAAGAACAACTAAAGCTTAGAAGCTTATAAAGTTTCTCCTGACTATTTCATCTATTTACATTAGTAGTCTAAGGAAGTGTCAAAGTATTTAGCATGTCTTTAGTAGTTTAAATAGTACCAGAGTAGGCAATGAGAGCAAGAGTTGATTTAACATAAATTTTCCAGAAAGAATAGTTAACAGAACCAGTAAGTTTAGAAAGAGTAGTGACAAAGTTGGCCATTGCTATTAATAAAGATAAATTAGAAAGCAAATATAGCCTGCTAGAGCACAAATGTTCAACTCAACCAGTAATGAGCTATTAGCATATGTAAGATATAAGAGGATCCTATAGATATAAAGCAATTTGGGATTAGTTTAATTCATAACAAGCCTCGAAGTAACAAGATATCAGCTTACTAGTAGAGTTAGTCAAACTCTTCTTATCAATAAAAAGCAGTCTAAAAAGATGCTAACTGGAAATCAAAGCAACCAGAGCCCATAACATGTTAAAAGGAACAAAATGTACAGTAGTATAGTACAGTGTGGACAACTGACAATTACTTACCTATAGTAAATACTATCACAAAATAAACTACTCACTTATTTGTGATATCTGAACCTTGAGTGCACTCTCAAAGGTTTAGGAGTGAACTAGAAGTTCATTAATAATGACAATAATGATTAAGATCAATACAGATGTCAATAATAATGAGAGATAATAATTGATGATTATTAACAAAAACTGATATTATGAAGTCTAAGATCTAATCCTTAAATACAGGAGTAAAAATAGTGATGGTCTGTGTGTAAGCTATTTCCATCACATGATCAAAAGTTGTACCTGGTGGGGCTATTATCTGTTATAACAGATGTTAGGCTAATTTTAGAAGATAACTAATTATGTCATTATATTGATATGTTTATATCTTTATAAATACTAATCTCTATATAATGTATTAGAAACTGTTTAATAAGCACTTTCCAATGCAACTTTGATTGTGGGAATCTATTTAGTCATTTCTGAGATAATAGCTAATGAAACTTGTAGTTACTAATGGTCTGATATCTCAGTAATCTGTTAGTAATCTGTTATCACTTTTGTACATTCCACATATGTGTAGATAGTTATCATTTGGGGCTTTCCAGTACAACTTAGTTTGTGAAAATCAGTCTACTGGTTATAGAAATATAAGCTGAATGAAGTTTGTGACAAAATACTATAATAGAGAACTAAGAAAGTATAAGTAATAATAGAGGATAAGTAGTAATGGTAATGATTCAACTTATGCAAAAATTTACATTGACTACCTAATTAGTATTACTAATTGCAGACTAAATACTTAGTAAGTGAAACACTTGAAGATACTTACCAAATATTAATAGATGACAAGTTTGGGACAACAAATAATGAGATGAATAATGAATGTAAGCAACTAGTGATATGTAAGAATAACCTCAGTATATGAAATAGTACAAGAACTGAGGCATATATTGTACTACATAATAAACTATATAGTAAAGTAATACTGAATAGTATTTATAGAAATAACAGGTGAAATATAAGACCTAGCACAAATAGAAAAGTTTAAGTAGTTTTCAAAACCTTAGTAATATTGACATGAGTTTGTTAATCTAACATAATGAATAAGAATTGAGATATAGCTTTAGCTATAAGAAAAATATAAGAAAGCTAGTTCTCTTATAGTAAGCAAATTACTTGGGTTTGATTATCAAATTAAAAAACTATAAAGTATTTATTAACCTTAAATAAATACTATAAATAAATACTATAGTTAGGACTATAACTAGAACAATAGTAGAAAGATAGACAGCTAAAAGAATACTATAATTCTAATTTATAATAGAAGAGATGTTATAGCAATCATAAGTCAAGACAATGTTGTGGCAACCACAACATTGTCAACCACTAGTCTAAGAATGATCAATAGTACACTAAGTAAACTTATAGATAAAGTATCTTATAGAGATCACAAGAGAACTTAACAAGAAGTTCTTACTATGTTCCTATACTATATATAAGTAGTCTGTGCTAATAATAAATACTCCTGTCCTAATATCCATGTATTGTCTATAAGTGTACCATGTGTATACTATGAGGTAAACATGCTATTAACATATATCTTGACATCATTCTTTCAACCTCTTTTCCCAAAGTCCAGGCCTATAATCTCATATTATGTGACATGTCATGTAACTACAGTCACATACCTCTTTATTGTCCAAGAAAATAAAATAAAAATAATATTAAATCAAGAAAAATAGATAAAAAGAAAAGAAAAATACTTTTCAAGCACACTATAGCAGACAACTTAAGTAGTAACTTAAGTATATAGCTTTTATAAAGATTACAAGAAAAACTTAAAAAAGAAGTCCTCTTTTTATTACTATACTATTTATATAAGTACATTATAGTCTATATTAGCTATAAGTTCTAATATTATTGTTTTTAGCATCTTCTATTCTTTTCTATATTATGTGTTGTTTCATTGTCACTAAAATCACAAAAAAGAAAAGAAAATGATAAGAATTTACAGTATAACTACTGTTTCATATATTAAGTATTTTATCCAAAATAGAAATTGTAAGCAAGTTATCTATCATATACTATACAACTACATCTGATATTTACATTCTTTTTTCCTTTTCTGGTGTGGATCACACTTCATTCCAATCACCTATCAATTCAAGAACTAAAGCCCCTCTATTTCTTATTAATTTCATAGAGTTCTAAACAACAACTTCTATAATACTTAACAACCAAGAATATACACAGTAATAGTATTATTAGAAAATATTTTTATATTTAAGCATGATAGCTATTATATATAGTTCTTTGGTTTGATAATCAACTTGAAATTGTGTCATACTTGCCCAAGTTCATATTTAAACCCTCCTTTTCCAAAATACAACTACACAACAAATTAAACTAGATGCAATATTTTCTATTAAAGCAAAGATTATCTTATTTGTATAGCATCACTTCTAACCCACTTCCATCTCTATATTCCACAAAGTCACATTATCTATTCTATCTTCTATGCTATATTTTCAGATATCACTAGTGAGTATAAATTGCTCTTAATATTATCCTAAGTTTAAATAGTTCTTGGATATTAGGATAGAGATCTATAAAGTTGTTAAAAAGTTTAGTAAGAATGTTTAAGATAAATTAAAGAAAGGTAATCTATACTAGAAGAAGTTTAGAAGTGTAAATGAGTTAAAAAGCATTATCTGTGAGTTAAGATGAATATGACTGGATTAGAATATAACAATTAAATACTAAACTCTAGTTTTTATGATAATACACTTCTTATTGGAGCTTATTTCCTTCCTTGAACTCCATTCATTCTTCTAAAGTTGCAATACTATAGCAGATAGATAGTATAGTATATAAGTATTATGACTTAACTCCAAAGTTAGAACAAAAGAAGAAACTTGTATTGTTTAACATAAGAGAACTTAGTAGAGTTCTTAGTATAGATGAGTTTACTCTATATATCTTTAGTATATAGTTGTTACGACCTTAAGCTAGAGCTCAGGTTGCACTTAGGTAAGGACTTGAGAGGAGTTAAGGGGAAATGTATAAGTGGTAAAGCGTAAGGATACAGGATAGTATCTATGCTATATATACTAGTAAGAAATAAGGAAACAATGTAAAGTACACGAGGCATATGAGTAAGACAATATGAGGAGACTGTGAGGATAAGGCAAGGTTATAGTACCTATTACATGAGGTGCTGACTGAGACCACTATGGTACAGCCGATCATGTTGTCATACCCTTTACCTTTTTCCATGTTACATTCTGGAGGCATTGATTGTAACAATAGTCTGTATACTTTATATTTAGCCTACCCTAAATATTATGAGTTATATATATAAGAGTTATTATATTATATAATATATGACATCACTCTTCTTATGTATCACATAATATTGTGACTAGAATATGTATGATTGACTTGTATCAGATATTATATTGTTTTCCTTTACTAAGTCTAAACTAAAAAAAAGAAATAGAAAGAATAGAAGTAAAAAAATAAGAAAAACTTAAATAATAGAAGAGAGATAGAAGAAAAACAAGTTCACTATCTTTAAGTCTGATATTATCTCCCTTCAAGGTTTTTTCTTCAAAAAAACAAACTTCTATCTCTACTAATTTTTTTCCAGCTTCTTCAAGTATTCTTTTTGAATTTTCTACCATTCTACTTATATAATATCTTTTCTATATAGTTTCTTAGTAGATCTCCTTTTTTAAAGTCTTGTTCTTCTACTATTTCTAATTTCTTCTGTTATCTGGCTTTTGTGCTACTACTATCTCTTTCACATTTTCTAAGTCTTTCTCTCTTTCCCAGATATCATACTCTGCTATAAACCTCTTTCAATGTACTAAATACTTTGTTACTCCTCTTATTTTTTATTTATTTAATATTTATTTAATCTTCCATTCTACTTCTCTATTAAATTTTACTAGCTTTGGTTCTTCCACTTTCTGTCTTTTCACTGGTTCTTTATATCTTGCTACTTGACCTTAAGGTAGACATATAGTTATTTATGGTAGGCTGAAGTAGTAGAGCACAGACCAATAGTCTTAGGTATATAAGATAGATGATCCTGTATAGAGATTTCTTATGTAAATCCTATATAAGGTTTCATTCATTGATCTACTCTAAGATCTTTAAGGTATAACACCAATCTTCATATTTACTACTTCTTACTACTCATTTGAATACCTGAATAAATTTGTCTATAGTCTAAAAACCTTGTTTTACTTAAGCTTTACTACTTCTGCTAACTTATTATCTCCTTCTTCAAACTCTTTTTTTAATACTGCTAACAACTCTCTTGCTGATATAAACTTCTAGTCCCTAATTTCAGATTCTCTAGTATATTTTCTTTCTAAACATCTACCAATTCTTTTTGTATACCATTACAAAACCTGCTACTTGTCAAAGTTGTGAATAATAAACTTTATTTTCTTTTTATTTTTATTTCTCTTTTTATTTAGGGTTAGAGTTTAGTATGATGTCATGGTCACAACTGTCACAAGCCTATCACACAATATGTTACACAAGTCACATATCATAGTCACAATCATGTGGTAACGATGGAATATGGTAAAAATTTCTAGAATAATGATGTTATACAATGTGTTTAACATATGTTAACCTTATAGTTTATACATAGTCTTTAGAGTAGGCTAGATACAGTAGTAGCACAGACCATCTAGTATAGTATATAAGATAAGTACTTTGTACTAGGAACTCTATTGAGTTCTCTTGTATTGACTCAATACAAGATTTATTTACTTGACTAACTCTAAGGTCTTGAGTTTGTAATACTACTTTTCCTAAATCTCTATCAAATAATAGTAGCCAAGCCATCTCTAGTTGAAACTTATATCTGGGTTTTAAAACTACTTCTACTTTCTTTTCCATCTTTTCTAATCCAGTTGTCAGCTGTACTTGTAATATTACTAGTGTCAGAGTTGTAAGCAATGGAATTAGTATTTATTTATTTTCTTTCTCTTTTTCTTTTCTGTTTTTTTTCTTTTATTTTATTTTGGCTTTCATTTTTCTTTTTCTTTGTTTTGGATTTAAGTGAAAGATATAATGTAATGGAAGCATAACATCTGTCATAGTCACAGATCATAAGATTATGTGATACAAAGAA
>Ga0157368_1000322_pt1 | contig 22833 bp, 23 predicted proteins | sample AttbisABBM3_FD_113146 | JGI IMG/M metagenome (GOLD analysis project Ga0157368, IMG submission 113146) | Fungus gardens microbial communities from leaf cutter ant in Botucatu, State of São Paulo, Brazil - Atta bisphaerica ABBM3 | ecosystem: Host-associated > Fungi > Mycelium > Unclassified ...
AGTAGACCTGGAGCTGACTAGAGCTCAGAATGGGATTTTATCAAGATGATCTTGACCAAGGATCAAAGGAGAAGTAAGAGAGATAAAGAGTGAATGTGGATCAGAAAGAGTTTAAGTCAGATGGAACTCATTGCTGTACAGAAAAGTTCAATGCAGCTCTCAGTCTGTATGGAATCCTGGGGATTGCTCTCTATTTTTCCAAGAGTTTCTCAGAAGCAGCTGCTGAAATACTATGGCCTTTGAGAATAAGTATAGTCTGCTTCTTAGGACAAAAGTCTAACTTATGGTCTTTTACACTACAGTAGAGACATAGATTGTTTTCAAGATGCTTCTTGTGCTCATCACTGGTCAACTTACCATTACTGGCTAGCTTAGAAGAGAGATCTGTCTGTGGAGAATTGAACTGTTTTTTGGAAGTGGGGGACAATGGTTTGGATAGAGATGATATGGTAGATAAAGCCACCAGAGATGTATTTGCCTTATTCTGGGAGGCTATGGTATTACCAGCAGAGGAAGCTTTACCATGCTTTTGGGAGTGAGACTCAAGAGCCTCCTTTTTTGCCTATCTTACATAGTGGCATTTGTGGTTATGTTCCTAGTAGCAGTAATCAATGTTCATTACTAAGGGGTACATATTCTGGAATGAGGTAGGTTTTCCTTATTCCTAGGTGAAGATGGGTATATATTGCCATAGTTTCTCTAGTACTGTGTTTAGTTTTAATTTTCCTGTTAATATCTCTACTCTATTCCTTATTCTCTAACACTAATTACACTCCTCTATATATCACTTTACCTTCTTAGTAACTCCTGGCCACTAATAATTCCTAGTGACTAATTCTACTGTCTTCTACTGTCTTCTATGTTCTACTATTGGCATATCATGATGTAGCCAAATAATCTCCAACCTCAAATTCTTATCCTTTGGAACATATATCTTTCTCTCCTTTAATACTAACTCATTCTTGATCTGCCATTCATTGTTCTTCAATACTTTTACCCCTATCTTCTTTATTTCTTCTACTTTTACTACTTTGTTATTTTTTGCTTCTAATTTTTTAATTTTTTCAATAACTTCTTTTTCAACTCTCTCAATTAATAACTGCTCTTTTCCTATTGCTCTAATCTCCAACCACTTCTTTTTCAGCATTACTTGATTTTGATTATCTCTTTCTACTCCTTCTACTTTATTTGTTATCCTATTCAAACTATTTGTTTGTCCCATACTCTTGCCAGCTATATGCTTCAAAGTAAAATCAAATCTTGACAAGTACAAAGCCTATCTAGCCTGTATTCAATTTAACTTCTGAGCCTTTATGAAATACTCCAAGTTTTTATGATCCATCCAAATTTCAAACTAACTTTTGACTCCTTCTAAGAAATACCTCCATACTTCTAGATATCTAACATTTCTTTATCATGAATCTCATAATTTCTTTCAGCTTCATTCAATGACTTGAAAATATAAGCTACTGGCCTCCACTTCTCATTCTCACACTTCATTGACAACACTCCTCTCATAGCAAAATCTAATGTATTTGCCTCTACTCTCATCTCCTTATCCAAGTTTGATATCACCAAGATTGGCTCCATTGTAAATCTCTCCTTTGTCATATATCAAGTCTACCCATTCTAAAGATATATCTCTATGGTGATGCTACCCCCTTAATATCTATGAAACAAGTCTGTCTTCCATAATAGTTATCCTTTTCACAACATATTCCTGCAATGGTGATGCAACAATCCAGATATCCAGTCTTTCATAATGGAGATACTCCTATTAAACTCAGTCTTCTATGGCAGGTTTCTGCTATCTTACTCCTGTCAGTGTTTCACCACTGAAACCTCCACTTGGGGTGATGGGAGCTATACACTGAAGCTCTGAGCATCTCCTATATCTCTTACTCATATATAAGACTAGTAGTTACATTGTAATTCACTAGTCTAGTAATTGACAAAGATAAATTCTTATTGAACTCAATCTCTAGTATTCAATGGTGACATACCAAATCAGCACTCACTTCCATCTCAGACTTCATCCATTTATCTGAAGTTGCAACCATGTGGCAAACAGATAGTGCAGCATATAAGCTGAAGCCAAGGTCATTCTATAAGTTCATGTCACTGAGTACAGAGTTTACACACTCTGTACACTTCTGAGTCAACCCTGTAGACTTTTGCCTCCTGGTGTGAACTGCACCTGACATCCTTCAACTCTTCAAATGCTCTCTACTATCTCTTTTCTCAGTTTTATTTTACATCTTTCCTTGTTATCTCATGAAGGGATTTTGCTATCCTTGTAAAATCTTTGACAAACCATTTATAGTAGTTTGCCAACTTCAAAAACTTCCATACATTCTTCACACTTCTTAGTACTAGCCAATCTACTATCTTCTGAGCTTTCTTCTTTTCCATCTTCACTCTATCTAGTCCTATCACAACTCCTAAAAACCCAATCTTTCTAACCTTCTATACACATTTTTCTGGTTTTACAAATAAGTCATTTTCTGCTATCCTTTTTAGTAAATTTTCCACAATATTGTCATGTCCTTTCTCTATTTCTGTTCCCACCATCACATCATCAATAAATGCTGCTACATCTCTTGCCTCTATCATATCTCTCAGCAAGTCATTCATTATCACCTGAAAAGTTGCCAGTGAGTTTGTTAGTCCAAGAAATATTACTGTCAGCTCAAAGGTACTCTGGCATTGAGAATGCTATCTTCCATTTATCTTCTTCCTTAATCCTCACATTATTATATCTCCACCTAAGATCTATCTTTGTAAACACCTTCTTTCCAATATTATTTATCAAATCTGAAATCAGTGGCAATGGATAATTATTTTTGATTGTCCAACTGTTCAAATATTGATAGTCTTACACTATTCTATTTTTCCCATCTTTCTTCAGCACAAAGAACACTAGTAACATCTATGATGACTTTGATAGTTAAATATACCTCTTCCTCAACTGATTCTTCACAAACTCCTGAACCTCCTCTCTCTATTATTGACAATGGATATATCTTCTCTTTTTTTGGAACAAAACATTTTCTGAGATCTATGGCATAATTCCATGTCTTTCTCATTGGCATCCTCTCTAACTTCTTCCTTTTAAACATCTTCAAATACTTATAGAATCTTTTTGGAACCATTTCTTCTACCATTCTAATTTTTATCAAATCTTTCTCTTTCTTCTGCTTTTCTTCTATCATTCTTGCTATCTCTATTTCTTCCTTGATTGTTGGTTTTCTAAAATCTTTCTTCTTCTTTCTTTGCATCATTTCTTTCTTCTATTTTTTTTCCTTCTGTTTCTGCTATCCTAGCTTTGTCTGCTTTACCTTTTACTACTTCCCACACTTATCTGGACATCTTATCATCTTTATCTCCACAGTCCAATCAATTTCAGGGTTGTAGCATACTAGCTACAACATCTCCAATATCACACTTCACTTCTAACCATCTATCATATCTATCTCCATTTTCTCTTTATGCTCTCTATAAAATAATTCTACCTCCACCATGTACTCAATTGGTCCTTCATAGTTAAAGGTACTGTTCACATTCCTTATATAAATTGGCTTATCTAACTTCTTCTTCTTAAACATATTCTTCTTTGCAAACTCTAAGCTTATTACTAATCATGTTGCTCCACTATCTAACAATGCCTCTACCATAATTCCTTCTTCATCATTCTCCTACTTCAACTCTATCTTAACTGTTATCTCTCTTAACAATTTCCCTCCTTCTACCTTTCTTACTTCCACTGGTTTTTTCTTCTTTTCTTCTTTTGATTTTTCTTCTCTCAACACTGTTTTCCTATCTTTCCTTATCTACCTGCTACTACCTTCTCCTATGTTCATTACTTTGCTCTTTAATACTTTGAATTTATTTAAGAACTTTTGTGTTGGTCTTTTCTCCTACCTACTCTCCATATTTCTACAATAATGGGCAATATGTCCAAAACTTCTGCAAACAAAACACTTTCTCTCCATCATCACTCTTTTCCTGTTTGCCTCTCTTCTTCTTTCCCATGCTTCTTGCTGTCTCCACTTCTTTTCTTCTCTTCTTTTCTCTCTTATTCTTATTTCCTTTACTTATTTCCACTTGTCATCTATTCTCTTTCTTTGTTCTTCTACCTCCCATCTTTCATCATATTTTCTTCTCAGCCATTTCTGATCTTGTTCTTTTTTATTTATTTTTTGTATCATCTATGTCTGTAATTCAATTAATTTTTTCTGATTTTCTGTCACTTGTCTCAACAATTCCATTACTCTTTCTTCTCTAATCAAAATTTCCACATTCTCTCTTTCAAATAATTCTATATGTAATATAATTGTTGCCATAGTGTCTGACAACTTAAAAATGATATCTCCCAAAAGTGTTCTTCTATAAGTGCTAGCCAGTATTCTTCTTACCCAATCTCATACTGTCTACTGACTACCTATCTACTGCCCTACTAACTACTGTGTCAGATGTGGTTCATACCAGGAGTGAAAGTCCATGAGATAGACTTGGAGATATGTAGTCTTGTGGAATGACCTTGGCTTCAGCTTATGTGCTGTGCCATTTGTTTGCTGTGTGGTCACAACTTCAGAAAAAAGGAAGAAGTCTGAGATGGAAGTGGGTGCTGATTGGTGTGTTACTGTTGAACACTGAGGATCAAGTTTAATAAGAAGTTATCTTCATCAATTATCAGACTAGTGAATTACAGTATAACTACTAGTCTTATATACAAGTACATATTATAGGAGATGCTTAGGGTTTCAGTAGTATAGCCCCTATTACCCTGAGTGGAGGTTTCAGTGTTGAGATACTGATAGGAGTATGACTCTGCCATGGAAGACTGAGTTGGATAGGAGTATCTCCATCATAGAAGGTGGAATCTCTGGATTGTTGTATTAACACTGTTTGGGCATATTACAAGGAAGATGGGCTTTTTGGATTAGATGTTGACAAGAGATATCCCCATAGGGATGTGTTTTCCAGATGGGTGGACTTGACATATGACATACTGCCCTAATAGATACTAGCTATTATTTCTAAGAAGGAAATCTCTAATCTAGACATTTCCTTACTGGACAATACCATTTCTCTATATGAAAAGATTATAATGGACCTTCAGCACAAGGCTACTACTCAAAAACAAACAAGTATGCTACTAAACATTGCCCATTTAAATAATGAGTATATTTAGATGCTGGTCTGGGCCTGGTCAACACCATTCATAATAATCTTCCAGTGGTTGCTATTTACCTCTTAAGTCTAGAGTCCAGCTATATAAAGTTTGTGGAAATTGACTACATTGGTCACATACTGAGAATGGATATAGAGTAAGTGAGAAGACTGCAAGATATAGTGTTCTTAAGAGTTGTCAAGTTCTACTGTTGTGAAAACCACTAACTAAAACAGCCAATAGTGCACTAATATTATGGTATGTCTGGACTTGAACATTTTTCTTTTATTTTTATCTATTTTCATCTATTTTTCTTGATTTAATATTTCTTTTCTTTTCTTTTTGTTTTTCTTAGATGATGAAGAGGCCTGTGACTGTGGTCACATAATGCATTACATGACATGATGTCATAAGGCCTAGAATCTAGGAGAAGGAGCTGGAAGAATAATATCAAGGTGCATATTTATTATTAGCACAGGCTATGTGTACTTATATAAATAGTGTAGAAATGTATTGGGGACTTCTTGTCAAGTTTTCTTGTGATCTCTATGAGATTTTTAGACTAGTATTTCTAACTTTGCATTTACTAGCTGTGGGTTCATCATAACTAGTAAGTGATCTTAAGTAGATCACTTTTCAGTTTCATAGTTGTAGTACTTGGTTTTGTAGTACTTGGTTTTGTCTCAGAGTTAGAGAGGCCAGTAGATTTTATAAGTATAGAGAGATCTTTCATAGTTTCTTCAAGGTAGCCTATAGCTTTTTGAACTTCAGCTGCTATAATAGCTATGTTTTTGAACACTATCTAATTAGTGCCATTAAATTTGTTATTCTCTGCAAATATAGATGGTTCAATATTATTGTTTTTTGAGCCAGAGTCTATAACCTATTGGAATATGTTTTAGTTACTTGAATTAAACTATGTTGATTTAACTTGAGTGAGCACTAATGTGTGTAAATAGCTGAGGTCCTTTTATTAAATGATGGAATCATAGGAGTAAGAGTATAAACTATGCAGTTGATAGCTCTAGTATTGGTAAACCTGTATAGTTATGGACCAAGCATTATCTAGCAGTCTATCAAAATGTTAACTAGATGTGATTCTACTTTAGGAAGGTTAAAATAAAGAATAGGAATAGGATAAATTGTCTTTGCAATATTACATCTCAACCAATAAGACAGTTTCTCCTCCCAGAAACCAAGCTCCTGCCTTCCTCAGCAGAAACCTGGTTATTCCAGCTCATAATATATGCTTTCTCTTCAAGAATGAGAGTAGGAAAAGCACCAGGAAGCTTCAGAGATGGCACTTTTTAGAAGAGTTTGTCTGTAATTGCTCTTGGGACAGTAAGCATTCTAAGTATTGTAAAACATTCCACTTATTAATGCTCATGCTGTGATCAATGGCATGACTAAGAGATGATGCATAGTGCTTACAATGAGTATGATATGTGTCATCTATTTATATATATACACATATCCTGTAGGTATATAAATCAGTAGATACACTGTTGCTACTCAGTTCAAGTTACATTACTTGTCTTTATATCACTCACACTCTAAGCTCTCCACTCAGAATCTTACTATTGGTAAGTAGTCATCAGTTGTCCTGCTATGCATTCTGTTCCTCCAACACTAGGATCTGAACTCATGCTCTCTTCCTCACTTTCTTCTGATGAAGATGAAGATAAGGTCTTAGAAGGTAGAAGAAGCAGAAATACTTGAAGAGTGCCTAACAAAGTGACAAGTCCATCTAATCATGCAACATCAAATAATGTTATTGATATTAATAGATAAAAACAGAATTGTAATTCCAAAAATCGCTTTTTAAGATTGTATCATGAATAGAAAGAATCTACTATCACTGGACCTTTGTGATCATGATAGTTTACATCATCGCAATCATCAATTAATTATAGTAACTTCATCAAAGACCTGAGCCACATATTATCTTGAATTTGAGAACTATAAACTTCAAGTTGTCGAGTCAATGGTGCAAGTTGTCCTTCAGTAGCATCTAGCATAGCGATATCTTCCCCTTCAGCCCAGTCGTGTAACATCTGTTCTATAATCCCAATCCCATCTTCGATGACATCTTGAGAAATATCTGTAGCATTTTGTTTATCTAGAAAAGTTAGAAAGATGCAATCTCCGTCAGTAGATCCAAGATTATACCTCTACCAAAATCTTCCAATTGATCAGCTTTTTGCTTTGCCAGCTATTTGGTTTTTGAGCTATGATATATCTCAAGTAACAATAATCATACCTGTACTACATGTGATGGGAAATTAGCAAGTTTTGCAACATGTATACCGAAACTTTGATCAGAGACCCCTTGAAATTATTCAGCTTGATTCAATATCCTTTTTATGATCATACCAGATTCAACCTTGTACAACAAGGCGATATCCCGGTCATGAGGACTTGTTTCACCACCTGAAACATGAGCAACAACATGTAGATTCTTCACATGTTGAATTTGCTGGTCCAGGGCGGTGAGTTCATGAAAGTGTGTTGCAAATAGGCAGAATGCACGAATCTGGGTTGCAATGTGTCTGATAGAGATTAGAACGAGATGATGTCAGTTGATAATAATCTTACTCTGATATAGCCCAAGCCAAACCAAAGCCATCATAGGTAGAGGTCCCTTAAACATACTTGAGAAATATTCAAGGCACGAGACACAGAAGCATACCTCGACCAAGTTCATCAATGATAATAAGGGAATCCTGCGTCGCCGACTACGGACAATTACAATATGGGCAAGTAAAAACAAGCTATACTTACGCGTAATATGGTAGCCGTTTCAAGCATTTCCGCCATGAACGTTGAGACACCTTTGAGCTGACTATCTCCAGCTCCAACTCTGCATAGAATTGAGTCAAAAACGGGGAGCTCTGCAGCTTCACATGGAACAAAACATCCAATTTGTGCCATCAATGCAATCACTCCAACCTGAAGGGTCTGCTCAACGAGGTCGGAAGACGATATGGCGTTAGATCACACCTGTCGGATATACGTTGACTTCCCGCCCATGTTAGGCCCCGCTGGTACAATGGTCAGACGATCTTATAAGTCCAGATGGAACAATAGCCTACTAATTATCTGAAATTCACTTTGGCCTAAGAGTCTTGCATGAGCATCAGCAGCTCGATGCGGAAAAGTTACACACTCTTAATCATCTCGATATCGTTAGGAATGAAGTTGACTTCATCTTGAACCTCAAGACACGGGTGTCGCGCTTCGCGTAAGACGAGATTCCCCGATCCTTATGGACTACATAAGTGAAGATGCTCGATAATTCAATCAACAGGATAAACCCTTCTCAAATAAAGTTGGTTTGACGTATGGAATCAGCGCGTTTGCGGAAACGTGAGCAAAGCTGATTGACCATATCAGAGTGACCGGAATGTTGACATACTAGATACACACCTTAATACCACGTCCAAATGTGCAATGATATTATCCAGAGTTTCCAGAACAGGGGCGTATGTTGCTGTTGAATGACAAATGTCAGAACAATCCATCCTGCTCGATCCTCTGATCACCTGCAATAGCAATAACTTCTTTCTCCAACTTCTCTTGAGTTCGAAAATAACTTTGATTCAGGTCTTTGTAATCTTCTGCTAGACGTTTCAGTGTTTTGGTAACGAAGTAAACACCGCTCTTATTGGTTCCAAGTTCAATGTATTGCTTGGATAAACCTTTTGCATCCTAGTGTAAAATGAAGAATATTAACCTTGTGGACGAGAGTCAAATGCTAGTCACTTGCCGACTTCGTCACTCTGAAACAATAGCCATATACTTGATGGTTTTCCAGATGCAATTTCTTATCCAACTCTATGTTTAGGTCTTCTCCTACTGATGTATGTTCATTGTCCAGACCATCCCTGACTTCGCGCAAGCTTTTCGCCAATTCTGAAAGCCGATCATCATAGTCGGGCTTGATAACATAGTTATGTTTATCCAATTCCTCGAGATCAAGCGTTGCCTCAACCATTTCACTGTATTTGCCTAGTTGCGAGTCATGTTCCTATCGACACTCAGTTGGGGGTCATTCTATGAAAAATCAATGCTCACCCTTAAAGCGTTAAGATATGCGTCTCGAATCAATTCTATTCCCTCTTCATCAGATGGTTGCACATTCTCAAGCGATTGAACCATGTCTGGAAGCTTTAAATTTCAAGATGGGTTCCTAATAAGGGTAGACGGGGGATGAAGAGCATACTTTCACAACGACTTGGTAAACCCGAACAACATCCTGAAGACTTGCATTGCTCTTCCTGAACCGTTTGTTCAGACGGTGAAGATCCGGCATGAACTTGAGATAGTCATCCTATTACATGTCAGTACTCATTGTCCATGGCCGACAGTCAAAGACAAACCTGAAGTATACGGCGAGCATTGGCATCTTCAACGAAAATTTCAACAAGGCTTTGTCGTTTGCCTGGAGCAGAGATAAACATGGTCCATTAAGGTGGAGATAATGGACACACGGATTTCATGTAGGTTCACTAGAGGCTGCTTGAGCCAAGCCCCTAGCAGCCTGGTTCCCTGAGACGTCTTGCATTTATTAAGGAGACCGAGCAGAGTCGTATCTTTGGTGGCTGACCCCTTTTCGAGTCTGAGCCTACGTACTCAAATGAGAATGCCACATACGCTACTGGCAGTGTTTTCCGTCAAATTCAGAGCCTTCAACGCACTTGCATCAAGCTTCATGTACTGTGAAAGATCGTGCGTCCGTAGCTTGTAGGTCCCGTAATTAGAATCATCCGCGAGAAGTTGAAGATATTGAATCAGAGCCGACAGCGCGGCTGGTGCCACCGGCAATGAAAGCTGGGCTATTGGACAGATCAATGGTCACGTATGTGGACAGATCCGAAAGGCTCTCTTACGAATTGCGATTGAAGAATCAACAGTAGAAGATGGGGAGATGGGCTGTAACAATCGAGGAAGGTCTTCGGCAACATTTTTTGACCTGAACTCGCCTTGAGGCAATGCATTAATGACGTAGGACTAGATTTGGGTTCAAGGAAATTTACTTGGTCTGCGTTCGGTGATGACCACCCCACAGCGATTCAATACCCCTTTGAGTTTGTTCAAATCGATATCACGGTCCGTCGTTCCAGATGCTGTTCCCGTGGAAATTATGGCTTCTTTGACAGAGAGCTGGATGACCAAAGACTAGGGCCACAGGTTAGTTCGACTCATTTCCCATGTTCAGAGACGCACTTCCGTATTGGAAAAAATGTCGTTGTCAATAAAATCAGCAACGCCTAGTTCGCGAACACTCGTATCCGCGAAAGCGACCCCGATGGCTTTGTTCTTGGATTTTGTTCCAGTGTTCGAAACAGGAAGGTTTGCAAGTTGAATGGACACGACAATAGGAGCGGAAAGAATGTCGGAATCTACGAAGAGTAAGTCCTCGACAGCTTGAAGATTGCCAGGTGATGCCTCAAAAAAGAGAGAAAGAGAGAACAGGTCATTATAACACAACGGCCTGAAAAGCAACCAATCGTACCTCTTTGGTAAGCTCGAAGTTTGCAGATTTCTTCCCTTGACCACCTTCTGATTCATAGATCTCAACGCGTAATTGCTTTGATGTAAGAGCCTCTCGCAAAAGAGTCTGAGCGACTGATACTTTCAATATCACACTCTCCAGCCTTCGAGCTCCAGCACCGAGGTACTTGACTACAGATTTTGTATGAAAGACGTGTTGTGCAACGAAAAGAGCATCTGGTCCGTATGCAGCATAAAATATATCTCCAGCATTGACGCGTTGAAATAGTCTCAGGGTTCCCGTGGCTGGCGACTTTTTCGGTAGCCGGTTGAAGAAGTCGAGAAAACCAATGTCAATGGCCTGGTCTGTCGGGAATCATTGACAAATGGCAACGCTCAGTTCAGGTCTCAACCCCACCTGCACCATTGCTCATTGCACTTTCTTTGTCGTACATTTTTTCAGTCAGTAGTAAGAGTTTGAGCTGTTGATCATCACATGATAGACCAACTTTTATATCATCCATAGATTGACTATTGTCACTTCCACGATGATACCAATAAAATTCATTGATCAGTACTTGTTCCATCTCCCCCGCTCGCACAACTACCTTTCTTCTTTCCGGCAACAGAAATATCCTCGCCAAATATCCTCAGGCTCATGGCGCTGTAAACGGATGGGTAAGAATTTCGCTCGGTTTTCAGCAGAGGAAAAGTTGCCTTTTAGCTTTTTTATCGATCATCAGGCAAACTGAAACATTGGACTTCCAGAGGGGAAGAACCAGCTCGTGAGTCAACCTAGAACATACAAAATGACTATGTGGTCAAGACAGAAAGGAGTTGACTGACGATAACCCATCTTCAAATTTACCTTGAGGAAATCTGACAACAACCGTGCCATTCACTAAGGTTCTAGTTTATGAGAATACATTTAGGAATATCAAGAATCAACTGACCTTTTGCCTCAATAGCAGATTTGAACGGATCACCAAAACTTGTACACAGTGGATAATAAGATTTAAGTAGAGTCCTCAACACTCCCAAATCTCCTGTGATTATAGACTCTGGATCTATATAGGGTAGGACGATGGGTAGACCTTCGCCCAGAACACGGAACTGGGCATCAATACCCTTGCCGCCTTCCTGCTTTGAGAGTATCTTTGTTCCTGCGAACGTAAGCCGGATTCGAGCGTAATCGTTATGTTGGATGATATCCTTGACCAGATCATTGGCGAGATAGAGTGACCGTGATGGCTCTCCCTCGGGGTTACGAACCAGGATATTCGAAGCAGGAAAGTCGGAACCCAGTCTCAGCCGCTCTCTGTAAACAAGGATCAGCTACTAGTAGAGCTAAATGGGAAAGAGATGTACATGCACGACACCAAGATTGGGTCAGTTGAAGATAAAAAAGTATAGGGATTCTCCTTGAATGATTCATTCCCGGAAAGCTTGACGACTCGGGCCTTTTCTCCATTGTTTGCCCCCCCAGAAATCAAAGTCGTCGCTGAGTCTTGTCCTGATTTAAATTCCATCGCAAGTCCGTTCTTATGTGTTGGCGTGTCTGCTTCAGAAGGGTTGGCTGGCGTCACAACTGGATACTCGACCGTTACTCCTTCCAACCGAGGCCGCTTCGACTCGGGAGCTTCGCTGGGATCCTTCACGTCACGTTTTCTACTCAATGTCCTCAGTATCTTCAAGGATCAATTCAAGAATGAAGACAAATGAACCTATGCTGCAGATCTTGTGCAGGTGTTTGATTTTTCTTCTCCAAAACGGCAACAAAGAAGCCGCCTGAGTCCTGTAAGTGAGGGTATATACGCATACTTGAAAGGTCAGCTGCTGAGAAAGCCATGAAATATTACTTGGAAATACCAAAAGGGCAAGTTCAGAGATTCGGCATCTTCTGGGGGGAAATGTCCCTCAGTCAGTTTTGTCTTGAGGTTAGCGTCAAGCTCAGAATCCTGGTATTCCTGAAAAGTCTCGTATGTCTTCATGGAGGCCTTGTCAACGCATGGTCTCCATTTTGTGAGCCCAGACCGCCGGTTCAATTCGGGCAACATTGATGAAACATCTATAAGCTGGAATGCTGCGAGACAAACAATATAAAGAACATTTTATACTCAGATTTCCCAAGCTCTGACATACCCGGATTCATTTTTAAGGCTTCCGCGATGACTGCTTCATTCTCTACGGGATTCAAAGAACATGTCGAGTACACGATCCGACCATCATGCTTAAGCAGACTCATCGCCCGCTGGAGAATGCGTACCTGTAAGCTAAGATAAAATCAGCGTTTTTAGATGAAGAGATTGGTAACTACATACCCGTGCAAACCATTCCCATCCCCCGGCTGCCACGTTTTCCAAATGCCAATATTCTTCCTTATGGTCCCATCTCCGCTACAGGGAACGTCGCAGAGTATACGGTCAAAATACAACGGAGCTGGTTTGGAACCAACTGTTTTCGTTGATTGGGGTATCCTGACAGCCGGATAATTCGAAGCGTCGAGATTGGTGACCATGAGGGCAGGGCTTGGCAAACGAGCAGACTGATGAATGAGGAGATGCGTGCGTTTTTGGTCGCTGTCATTTGCAATAAGTAGGCCAGAAGGTATTGAAGAAGAGGTAGTTGTATCCTGAACATGTAAAGCTTCAAGCAATTGTGCCGTCTATTCGTTGTCAAAAGTTAAACTTCGCACTGGACCGGAGTATCGCGAAGGATACCTTAGAACCAGGTGCAGCACACATATCCATTACCTTGACTCCATCAGCTTCATAATTCTGGAGAACAAAGTACAGCTCACCCTGTGATGCGGCTGAACTTCCAAAAACAAGGGAGGCAGCATACTAACAGCCTCCTGTCTCGAGATATTCCCCTGAACAAGAGAAATTAAGTGAGTCTCTCGAAACAGTTCTTGGATTAGGGCATACGGTCTCTGTTTCAAAAACAAGAAATGAATGAAACTTCTTAAACTCGGGCTGTTTTCGGAGAACTTTTTTCGGAACATTAAACTGCCATGCCAATCCGTCTGGATACCTTCTCGTACTCAGCGTATAAGACCATTCAATCCAAGGATGGCATACCATGGAAGAGACATCGGCGGTGGTATACTTTGACCTTCAAATTCTACATCACTCAATGCGGGTACGTGTATGTCGCGAATGGTAGTATTGAGGGTATTGGCCGTTCTGTTTGCATTAAGCTCTGTCACCATCAACCAACTATACGTACGCACTGTCGACTTCCAGCGACACGAAAAGTTGTTGGCAGATGACTGCGAATAGTTTCCAAAAATGACTGCCATTCCTCTTCGGGGATGATACTTTGCGCCCTGTAATACGAGAAGAACCGCTCGTTAACCATATCAATCTTCTCGATGAGGTCTGTCCGATCATCAGCGGGAGGAGGGCGGCGTCCACCTTTCTGTTATACCATACCATAAATGAAGGAACACGAATGGAAGAGGCTGATGATACACACCTTATTATTTCTGCCCATTGTTTTTGAGCAGTTAGACAAGATCACCCATCAGTGGCAGTGCAGATTCAAACGACGGAAAACGTGACTTTGGACTTAGGCAAAGTCATGTTCTGCCGAAGTTTCCTCCAGGGACGGACTGCATCCCCTCTGCATAGGCAGCTTCCTCTAAATGGGTCACAAAATTTCCGCCTCCGGAAACGGAATTTGTCTCAATCTCTACGGAGACAATCCCAATCTCAGCGAGAGAGAAACGCCGTCGGGGTGAGCAGGTGAACTTTTCTCATGAATGCGCGGTAGTCATTAACTCATTTACCATTCAAACACCTTCATGATAGGTTTTCACGCCCACCTCCGCTGCACTCTTCATAGCTACAGGTGTTGGTCTCTTCTTCTACTTCCGACATGAAAAGCAAAAGTTACTAGAAGAACGAGGTCATTAATTGATTGAAACCTCATGTTCCTAGTTTACCATTTTAGCAGAAAAAGAGCGCAGCAGTCGACAGTATGGGCGACCAAACATCGGCGGACCACTCTCACTAACCTCATCAAACGGTGAACCCTTTACCGAGAAAAACATGCTTGGAAAATGGTCATTGGTATACTTCGGCTTTACCAACTGTCCCGATATCTGCCCTGCAGAACTAGACAAAGTAGGCCTCGTTCTGAACAAAGTCGGTGCGTAGTTCAGACATCTACTTCTTTCTCATTGATCAAAGTTCATTACCTAGAAACTGACCTCGGCAAAATTTTCCTTCCAATATTCATCTCCGTCGATCCTGCACGTGACACCCCAGAACGCATCAAACGCTACCTAGCCGACTTTCATCCGTCCTTTATCGGCCTAGTTGGTCCTTACGACGTCACCAAGGCTGCTTGCAAGGCCTATCGCGTTTACTTCTCCACACCCCCTAATGCCGACCCTAAAGGAGACTACCTCGTCGACCATTCAATCTTTGTGTACCTGATGGATCCAGAAGGACATTTTGTTGAGGCATTTGGTCAGACCATTGAAGCTGATCAGATCGTGACGAAAATTAAAGAAGAGGTCGTCGAATGGGAGAAGGAGAATGGTGGGAAGATATCGGTTCGAGGATAGACTGTAAGTCATATGACACTACTCATCATATCGTTGATCATAATGGGCTACTTTCTTCGCAATAACCTGATTTTCCTTCTCATGCCGATCTACCAGGCAAATGCTACCTATTGAACGTACTTCAGCGCCCTTATGCTACTGTGTGGTCTTGATCTTCATGTGGATAGACTTCGCCCTCGTTAATTGATCATAACCTAAACACATCAATAACTAACATACATTCGGACCGGAACAACGCTCACCAAACTTGCTCAGACTTACACCTCTCCCGCTATTCTTGACACCAGTCCAAGCTAGAGCTGGGTCGAGATAATCACATCTGCCACATCTCAGTAAATTATCAGTGTCGCTGTGAATGAAGTTTACCTGTTCAAGAACACTGTCCCTGTGTCCAACTCCTCTGCAATACGCAAGAAAGCCTTTTCTGAGTCAGGATTTTTCTCCACGTTCGTCCAGACAGATGCAGTCAATCCATAGGGAGAGTCATTCATTAGCTGGATAGCCTCCTCGTCCGAAGTGACCTTCTGTATACCAACGATCGGTCCGAACGTTTCCTCCTGGCACCGAGTTAAATCATGTCCATGCTGCTTGATTAGAACTCGTACCGTCATAACGTCCATTGCTGACAAAGAAGCTACCGTCAGAAGGAATGGCAGCTTTTGGATTGGACTCACTGTGGTTGACATTGACCAGAACTTGGGGCGCTACATACGTTGTACCTCTAATTGAAGTTGGAAATATGCAACATGATGCGCTGAAGACATACGCTTGTGCAATGGGATATAAATCTTCCGGGATCAACGCTTTCGCCCCTGCCTGAACTATACAACGATTTTGGATACAACTCACAAACAACGAATTTGTAACTTACTGGCATCGGCCACCTGTTTACGGATCCTTTCTGCACTTGCCAAACTCACAACAGGGCCTAAATTTGTCTCTTTCAAGGTCGGATCCCCGAGTTTATAGTTCTACCAAACCGACATTAGGGCAATATATTGCCTTCAGCTGCCGCTATGCAGACAAACCTTGACCAGTTCAATGAAACGCGAAACAAATTCATCGTAGACTGTTTCATAGACGTATATTCTCTGGAACGTTGAATTCATGTCAATCGCAAGCAATCCTCGATACTGGTACTGGACCAAACACACCTCTACTGCACAACAACTTTGACCAGAGTTGAAGTAAGCACCTAAGACATGATCAGATCCCAAATCTAACTGCGCATCATCATACTCCAACACCCACCATCTACAAGCTCAGCTACAGTGTAACTGATATCTGCATCCGATCGAACATATGCTGGGTCCTTCCCTCCAAGCTGAACGAAATCCATTAGAATGTGCTGTCCCTGAAACAAGGAACTCTTACCTCTAGTGCAACTCCAGTGAATCCAGTTGCTGTAGCCGCGGACACAGCCACAGACCTTCCTCCAAGGACACTTCCGGTGAAAGATACAAAATCTACAAGTGGGTGCTGAACCGCATAGGTCGTTAACTCTGGCGGCAAGTGGACAACCTGGATAATATTCTCTGGAATGCCAGCCCTCGTAAGTGCCAACGCAAATCTTTCCCCTGTTAGTGGCGTTTGTGGAGAGGGTTTTAGGAGTACAGCGTTTCCAGCTATGATAGCTGGGAGGACAGAATTTACAGAGACGAGATACGGAAAGCTATGTTATGTGAGCTTAGTGATTTCGAAAATTGTGTGAGTGACTTACTTCCATGGTGCAATCACCAGCACAACGCCAAGAGGAACACGCTTGATGTACCGCCTGAAGCCAGGCTTATCTGTATCTTGCAATGATATATCTGCAAGCTGCGATTCCGCAATTGAAAGCATATAGTCCGCTCTTTCAAGCAATCCACGGATCTCGCCTGGAGCCTGGGATATCGGTCTGTATTCACTAGTTTACCATCTTTTCATACGTCTGAGATATGAAGAGTGCGTACCGACCCATCTGTAGGGTGAGCTCTTGAGTAATTTCTCCAGATATCTTTTGGAACTCTTCCTATACAAAGCATGAATACAACAACCTCGCATCAAAGTGGTTGACTCTGACCATAAAGCGATAGCCAATTGCCACGCGCTCCTTCAGAGGCACGTTGCTCCATGACCTTTGTGCCTCACGAGCCTTGTTGATAAAACCATCGAGTTCGTTCTTCGCTGGATATGACTTGGACACAAGTGGTTGCTGATTATGAGGCGATATGGTAGTCTGGAGAGACATGATAAGATCAGAATCCAATTAAGCTTCTACAATCTCTGAGATGCATCACGTGATCACATAATACGCGTATGCGTCGTCGGTCACTTCCTCCATTGTCCACAATGCTTCACTCGTCTGTATACCATTCTCCTGGCTTTGACTTTTCAAACCAGATCAGGTTGGAAAGTGTATGAAATACTGCAAATGAGAATCTGAATCATAGCCTAGAAATAATTTCCTAGCCGACAAGGGTCTACTGCTGCCCAAGGCTACCAGTACAGGAACCACCATTGTCGGATGTCTTTTCGAAGACGGCATCATCCTCGGTGCAGATACACGGGCAACAGAAGGGGACATTGTTGCTGACAAAAACTGCGAGAAGGTTCCTTTTCTCAACACTCTTCGCCATTAGTCGACTGACCATTGAACGTCAGATCCATTACATTACGCAATCTATTCGTTGCTGTGGGGCAGGAACAGCTGCAGACACTGAATTTACTACTGCTCTAATCTCGTCCAACATGGAACTTCATGCTCTTTCTTCTGGCAGGAAGCCTAGAGTCGTTACGGCAATGACTATGCTCAAGCAGATGCTCTTCAGATACCAAGGTCATGTTGGGGCTGCGCTGGTTCTTGGAGGCGTTGATTCAACAGGACCTCATCTTTTCACCATCCATCCTCACGGTTCAACGGACAAACTTCCGTACGTGACGATGGGTTCGGGCAGCCTGGCCGCAATGGCTGTTTTCGAAAGCGGGTGGAAGCCCAGCATGAATGTATGTCAATGATTGTCTTTGATCGCATGACTTCCCTCATGCAGACGTTCACAGCGACGAGAGGCTCTGGATCTCGTTTTCAATGCCGTTTCAGCAGGTATCTTCAATGATCTTGGCTCCGGATCCAACGTCGATGCATGCATCATCACCGCCGAGAATACGGAAATGCTTCGAAACATCAACTTGCAAGTAGACAGAAGTACCGTACGCCCTCCAAAGGAACGCGAGTATAGGTTCAGAAGAGGAACGACAGCATGGACCAAGGAAGACGTGAGGAAATTGGTTGTAGAAGAGGAGATCACTGGTAGTGATGCGATGGATACCTCGTAATTACGTTGCATTGATACTAGCGAACACTCATAAGAGGAGATTTCAATGTGTAATTCCGTCGATGTTCATGTAGACAAAGGCAAAAATAAAAGACAAGTATAAATTCACTAATAGTATCAGACAACCGCTCCATTTAGACTCATCAACTGCAGAGGGTTTTTGGGTGCACACTTCTCCCAGACTCAATCTGTTTTGTCGATAGATATCCTGCCAAGAAAACGAAGTTCGAAGCAGTGATTCGAAGAAATGATACCCACATTGATCATTCGTAATGGGAAACAGGCTGGGTGCTATGAAACCTCACAGCCCAGTATATATCAGTAGCCAGACCAGAACTGAGGTATACAGCTATTACTACTACTAATTATTTATATTAAATGGTCATGGTCCAATCACAAGAGTAACTAGTAACTACTGTGTAATGAGTCAGGACAGCTGTTGTTGTTGCAAAGACTACTACTACTACTTGTCCTCTATTATTGTGTATACTCCCCTAAGCTTTCCCCTAAGCTTTCCATCACAGTATGTTCACACTGCATCATGCTGCTGTTCCTCCTTCCAATAGGTTATGGGCTCTAGTTGCCTTGATCTCTAGTTAGTGTCTTTTTAGGCTACTTTCTATTGATGAGAAGGGCTTAACCCTACCAGTGAGCTGGCATCTTGTTGCTCCTAGGCCTGTCATGGATTGAGCTGATCTTGAATTGCTTCATGCTTACTATGAAAAAAGGGAAAAGTATTCTTGAAGGAAACTATTACAACTTAAGTCCAATTATGCATCTTATATGTGCTGATAGCTCATTACTGGTTGGGTTGAACATCTGTGCTCTAGCTGACTGTATTTGCTCTCTAATTCATGCTGATTATCTTCATTGATAGCAATGGCCAACTTTGTTGCTGCTCTTCCCAAGCTTACTGGTCCTACTAACTACCACTTTCTAGAAGATCTGTGTTAAATCAACTCTTGCTCTTATTGCCTACCTTAAGGCTGTCTTTACTGCTGAAGATATGTTAAATGCTTTAGCACTTTCCTAGGCCACTGATGTGGATGAGATAGCTAAAAGGAACTTTCTGAGCTTTCAAGCCTTAGCTGTTCTTAATTCTACTTTACCAGATAACTTGTTAATATATAACCAGCATGATACTGAAACTCTTTAGGCTTGTTTACAGACTCTTATAAGAACACTTGTCCTAGCATTGGTCTTTGCCAACTATCAGAGAACAGTTGTTACAACCTTAAGCTTGGCTTAGGTTGCAACTTAGGCAAAGACTTGAGTAGAGTAGGGGATATGATCAATTGGTAAAGCATAAGGATACAGGATAGTTCCTACAGCTTTATATACCTATTGTCCATGAGGAAAACATATGTTAGGAATGAGGATGAAATGAAGAAAATATAAGAAAGCCTCTACTACTACATGAGACACTGACTGATTATACATGAGGACACAATAAGGCACAGCATAAATGAGTCAAAGTTATGAAACAACTCCAACACATGTTGTTCATGCAATAACCACCTGTAGAACATGAGGTATCAATTATAATGAGATTCTATGAGAATAATTACAATTTCTCTCTTTTCTTACAGATTAATAATTTACTAAATTCCTTGACTTAGTCTGCCCAATCTATGTAAACTGTCCTTACATGGTATATATGGCTCCAAGTCAAAACAAATTTGTTTCATCTGACTCACCTATTACTGTGAATCTTTCTAAATATAGAAGAGCACTGTGTTTCTTGTGTAAGAGTAAAAAAGTACTTCATGGCAGCTTTTATGAAAATAAATGGTTCTTAGATTCTAGTGCCTCTACCCACTTTACTTTATTTAAGTCTAACTTTGTTGATGTAGCTCCAGATAATTATAGTTGACTTGAGACTACAAACTCAAAAGCATTATAGTTGTTTCTAACACTATTCTAATTGAATATAAAATCTTTAATCCTGAGAAAGGGACTACTAGAGTTGCTGTGTCAAAGCTCTGGCCAGTATATTATATCTCTAATATATAGATATATCTTCTTTCTACTGAATAAATTCTTTAGTCTGGATTGAGAGTAGAAGATGATAAAAGCAGTTCTACTTTTTGTGATAAGTCTAGTAATACTGTCCTATTGGCTGCTTCTAACCTTTGGGACAATATCTAGATTATAAGGACTCACATTCTTAAACATAATGTCTTTGATTCTGTGAGTCTTACAATAAGATACTTAGACTTTGAGATCTTACATCATTGTTTTGGATACATATTTGATAAAGTCACACATTATATCCTTGATAACATTGAAGATATGAAGAAGATCTATTTTCCAATACAGAAGCATATCTACTATGGTTATACCCTCAGAAAGATATATCAATGCAGTTTTTCTTAGAACCCTATTCACTTCAGTGAGCCTCTAGGATTAATTTACTTGTATTTCTTTGAGCTTTTTATCTTGTCTTATTCAAAGTACAAGTGGATGACTACATTTCTTGACAACTATTCCTTTTATTACAATATTGTTTTTCTACACAAAAAGTTTGAAACTACAGAAGCAATTAAGTTAATTTTTCAGATATAGTCAAATACTACTTTCCATTCTGTGAAGAAGTTACACACTGATAATAGGGGAGAATATGTAATATCAGAATTACAATTCTTTCTAAGAAAGTGTCATATGCAAGTCCACCCATCTAGAAATTACATCTCTACAGTGATATCACCTCCTAATTATACAAGCCTGCCTTCCATGGTGGCCACCTTTCTCACAACACATCTTACAGCAGTGCTGCAACCATCCAGGTATTCTGTCTTCCACAGTGGAGATACTTCTATTTGACTTGGTCTTCCATGACAGAGTTACTCCTGTTAGTGTCTCAACACTGAAACCTCCACAGGGGCTATACCACTGAAACTCTGAACATCTCCCATAGTAGGAACTTATATATAAAACTAGTAGTTACACTGTAATTTGCTAGTCTAATAATCAATGAAGATAAATTCTTATTGAACTTGATCTCCAGTGTTCAACAGCAACACACCAAATCAGCACTCACTTCTATCTCAGACTTCTTCCTATCATCTGAAGTTGCGACCACACAGCAGACAGGCAGCATAGCATATAAGCTGAAGCCATGGTCATTCAACAAGTCCACATATCTCCAAGTCCATCTTTCAGACTTTCACCCCCAGTGTGAACTGTGCCTGACAGAAAGCAAGAGATTATCTATGAAACTAGTACTTCACATATATACTAACCAAATGGTTATGCTAAACAATTGAACTACACATTGCTTGAAAAAACACAATTAATACAACTTAAAGCATGTCTACTAGATTCTTGATAGAAGTTTGTTATTACAGCTGTAGTTCATATATACAATTACACATCTGTTAGATGTCTTAAATAGAAAAAACCTTAGAAGATCTTCTTGGGTAATAAATCTAAAATATCATACATCTGTATCTTTGGCTATAGAGTATATGTGTTTCTCCCTAATAAAGTTCATATCAATAAACTTGCACCACATTCTGAATTGATAATTTTTATTGGATATAAGAATAATAGTTATTACTTTGTGTACCATATACAAGGAAATATTATTTTCTACTCTTTATATGCTATCTTTGACAAGAAACCTTTTTCTAAATACACTAACTCTTGTGCAAAAGAGCACAAACTATATGATAAGTTATTGGACAAAATAAATCCAAAATGTTACAACTTAAATCTCAAAGTGTTAAAACAAAAGATGAACCTTGTATTAAGTTAATATAAGAGAACTTGATAGAGTTTCAAGTACAAAATGTCTACTTTATATACACTAGCTAGTTGATCTGTGTGAGACCTTATCTAACCTATTCTAAAGACTATGTATAATCTATAAGATCAATATGTAGTGAATATATTATATAATATTATTGTTCTGGAATCTTTTACATCCTTCTATGTGACAATTTGTGACAATCATGCATGATATCACACTAATTCCTAACTCTAAGTCTAAAAATAAAAAAATAGATGAAAAAAGAAAAGAAATCAAGTTCACTATCTTCAATTTTGATACAGAGATAGAGTTATCAACACCTAACCCTTCTAGAAAAGATGGACCTACAATTGTCTACCTTATATACTAAACTATTATGGTCCATGCTACTACTTTTCTAGCCTATCCTAAATGACCATGCATTTGCCTTAAGGTTAACATATGTTGCACATATTGTATAATATTATTCTTTCAGAACCTTCTCTGTAACCTCATGACTTGTGGCTGTTACTGTGACCATGTTATCTGC
>Ga0157368_1000323_pt1 | contig 22819 bp, 19 predicted proteins | sample AttbisABBM3_FD_113146 | JGI IMG/M metagenome (GOLD analysis project Ga0157368, IMG submission 113146) | Fungus gardens microbial communities from leaf cutter ant in Botucatu, State of São Paulo, Brazil - Atta bisphaerica ABBM3 | ecosystem: Host-associated > Fungi > Mycelium > Unclassified ...
CCATTTTAGAATCTTCTATATTCTTCTCTATATCATGTGATACTGTAACTATGACTATGATATATGTGACCAAACTGTGATAGCTGTCACACTTTCATCATACTTTGTGACAATTATGACCATTATATATAATATCATATTATTATTCTTAACCAAGTCTTAATAAGAAAAATAGAAACTAAAACTAAAAGAATAGGAAAATAAAATAAAATAAAAACTAAGTTCACTATCTTTGATTCTTGTTACATTCTAATTCAGTCATATCTGCTCTAACCTATAGGTAATGCCTTCTTTCTTATCTATACTCACAAATCTTTTTTAGTGGGAATCAATCTTGTTCATTCTCTGTCAATCACTCCTCAAACACTCTTGCTAAATCCCCTGAAAACTTCATGGATCTCCACCTCTCTATCTGAGAACCACCCAGAACCAAAGTAACTCATTTATAGTCTCTATTCCTAAAATAACTACCTTAGATAGTATATAAGCCAGTAGTTATACTATAATCCCTTATTCTGAAAATTGACTAAAACTAACACTCACTTTTGGTATTGGCAATGACACACCTCACCACCTCTTGGTGAACTTATCCTTCCCAACTTCCTAAGTATGACTTCTGAAATATGTAACCAGTATAACTAGTAGAGATGCAATTTGCCTATATATTATAAGCAATTCATACTTACTGGAATTATCCATAGATAGCATGGAAAATGGATTGGGTTGGAAGATGGATTGGAGAGGTGCTACACAGATAGGATGATCTTGGCTTCAACAGAAGATTGCTGCACCTAGCCAAACTTGTCACATAGTTATATTTTTGAAAGATGGGACTCAGATGTACTTAGTACAAGTGTGGCATAATCTAAGTCAATAATCAGACTAAGAAATGGTACATGGTAGACAATATTCTTAAATATGGAATAATAATACTCTAGGCTGTCAGGCATTACAGGAGTTGTCATTTGGAACTCTATGGAATCAATGAGGAATGTAGGGTCTGGTCCTTGGGTTGATGGATGATTGGAATGGAGTGTGATCCACACCAGAAGAGAGTGGGAAGAGTGCAGATGTTGGATGGTATGTGATACTACACTTACATATATATTTTAGGGTTCCTTCTAACATAGTCTTTGCCTTTTCAATTTAGTTATTTACAGTTGTCTACAGTTCACTAAGTAATTCTTAGATTGTTAGAGTAGTTCCTAAGGCTGTTGGGACCTCCTCATTCATCATTTTATAAATTCTCAGGGTGTGCAAGAGAAGGAGGGTGTTACATATATGTTCAGCTTGGTTAATACAACAATTAATGGCAAGAGTATGAAACATTTTACATTGTTTTGAGAACTTCAGGACATACTTGAAGTCCAACACAAAATATCAGTCTCTCTAATAAATGAAATAATCAATCAAATGAAGAATTCACCCAGCAATGTGGACTTGGACATGACCTCTGAGCTACCAACAAATGACCTCAAGTTGCACTCCTCAACAAGGCCTCAAGATTTGTAATCCATGGAAACTTCTCTATAGTCAACTAAGCCTTGGTATTAACGGTGGACAAGGTAAATGTACCCCTCATTTTGGGATATCTTCTGTTCTGCTTGCATTGCCATCTTTCAAGGTGTCATCTCACCTTTGTTCAATCATTCCTGTGAGAGTGTGAACCTTTCAAGAAAGTAACAGGATGAACAAAAGCAGCATGCCAGGGCTGCAAACGCACGTTGTCGAGCGTCCGACAGGAGCAGTTCCGAGTTGCCTCATGTTAACCACATTCCTCCAAACTCATACTGGATTTCTTTTAAGTCGGACTGATCTGGCACTTGGGACGCTTATTACGAGGTTCAATGTAGCCAACATCCCGAAAAAGTAACGTTGGCTTCAACGTTAAACTCGGCAAAAGAGCCATAGGATAAAGACGTGTGCAGTCTCGGACTCATTACACGATCGCCGCACCAGATCTCTTTCTTAGCAGGTAAACATGTGCACTCTATGGCAGTCCCGAAGCCATACAACATGCACAGCCCGCATTCTTTGTACGTATGGGTATATTGAACCGGGAAGCGGCAAATGAACACCAAATAGACGACTTCGTTGGGGGGATTACACCATCGAAGGTTTTTCAGTTGATCTTGCCCTGAGCAAAGAAGTTCTCTCAATGGAGCCATTTATGAAGTATAAATCATGATTATGATCATAACTCGTCGACAGGGCAAAACTCTGAAAATATGAATTACCCGCGTGGCCGGCGCACACTGATCATTCAATGAGCGCAGCTGCAGAGTCTTGAAGCGCCCTCTCTCTTCTTCCGACCTCTTGTACTTTCAGTACGTTGAAAATTCCTTCGATCTTGTATTTCACTTCTCTAGATCTTCAGCTTGCCAGAGCCCTCAGTGCGCAATGTTTGATGTATTCTCTGGGTGGAAACGCAAGTCCACACATGCCTCAGAATCTCAAATCACTCTTGTACCCACGCAGAAAAATGACGCTGAGTCACGTCGAGGATCCACAGGAGCTGGAAGAGGGTCATGTCAATTTCTTTCCATAAGCCAACCAATACCTCGATCCTCGCCCAGCTCCCTGTCAGGTTCAATTGTCAGGTCAGGATCTGGGAGTGCCTATGAAAGCGGTTCCATTGTATATGCAACTACTGAGTGGGAGGATTCAACTCTATCTGGGATAGAGAATAACAGGCCTATGGGAAGCTTCGGAAGGCGAAGGATAGGATCCGTATCGGGCGAGTTTTCGTGTCACGTTCATGCCGTTCATGAAGGGGAAGGTAATGAGTCGTACTTGCAAGGAACACACGTGTCGTCAGTTTTATCAACACCTGAAGTCATGCGAGTGGATTCGATACCTTATCCTCTCTTTGAACAACAACAACAGCACTATCCGCAGATGCAGTCGCAATACCAGCAATTTCACTATCCCACACCTAGAGCCAACCTCCGTCTTCAAACCAACATTCGACCGCAACCTACATCTTATAACACACATCACCATAATCAACCCTTCATGCATCATAATTCTCATCCTCCTCAGCAACAACATCGTCAACCTCGTCCATTCCACCCTCCTCCTCAAGTCAAGCAACTTTCGCCTATCGCCGAAGCATCTCCTACGAGTACTTTAGCCGAATACCAGTCGCTTAAAAAGGCCGGGTCAGAAATACTCGCAGGTTCTCCGTCACCTAGCGGAACGAGTAATAATGGAAAAGACTCAAACGCAACTGGGAATCGTAGGAGGAGTGGGAGCGTTGGAAGTGGACCGAGTATACATATAAGTGCCAGTAGTGAAGACCAAAGTGGATGTAGGCATAGTGCAAGTGCGGGAACAGGTGTATGTGTTGTAGGGTCTTCAAGGAAACACTCTGGTGGATCAGCCTTCACTGAATCGAGTGCTGGGGCCGGCAGCGGGAAATGGATGCTCGGAGTTGGAGGTGAGAATGGTGGAGGCTTGAGTCCTGCTACACCTGGAACAACTACAACATTCCATGGAGATGCAGGATCGCTTTCGTCACAGTACGCAACACCAACGACTACTTCTGCTTCTCCCGGTGACCCAGGTGTTAGTCCAAATGCCATAGTACCTTGTCCCATTTCGACTGGAATTCAAGGTGCTAATGGAAGTACATTGTTGAATATGACCGCTGGTGCAATTGGGAGTGGGACATCTGATGTTTCTCGTAAGTCTTCCTTGTTGTTATTCATGAGTGGCTAATAATTTGTTGTCCCTTGTAGGTCCCTCTCCTATATATTCTTCGCCCTTTATAAATCGTACATTGAACCGCACTGCCTCACAGACATCGTCGAGAGGGAGGAACAACGGTATCGATACAGTTCCCGGTCCCATTTTGACGAACACAAAGGTGGTTGTGAATATGACTGGACAAGTTGCAAGTGTCATAAATTTTGAGAGGCACGAATCTCTTCGCTCTGTCACGACTTCTACCACACGACACGAAGAGCTGCAGTCGCAACAGCAATCACTTTCTCGCTCGGGTACATCAACTCTCGTAGGCTCTTCGAGTGATAGTGGCGATCCACAAACACAGAATCCACTTTCATCTTCAACTACTGTTGTTTCTGCATCTGATCCACCGATGATTCCACCGCTCAACCTGAGTCCGCCCTTCCCCGGTCCTCATCCGCATGCGGGTCCAAGAACGATCAGAGGAAGAACCAGGAGTTATGTTACGTCTGGATCATGGGATTCGAGAGGAAAGAGTGTAAGTGTTAACGTGATGCCCAGAATTCCGGGGAGTCATGAAGGGAATTATGATGAGTGCGATGATGACGAAGAGTATGATGAAGGAGAGGGAGAGTATGTCGATGAAGAGAGATATTATGATGGCGAGGAGAGATATGAAGAAGGTGCATCTGCACCTGGGGAGGAGGCAAGTGGAGGATATGGATACGGATCCGGATGTGGTCTTGTTGATGAGGTTGAATATGTCGAGGAGAAGGACAACATTTGCTGCGCAGATCAGATGAAGAGGAATGACTCCACAGAAGCTGGTCCGTCTGGGATTCATGTCGACTCTGAGGAACAAGAACAAGTAAACGATGGTCAGGAAGATGAACCGCGACTTCGAATTGGAGGTCCTCTAGTTCAAGAAACTCGTATCCCATCATCCGAATCTTTCATCATCCGTCGTTGGTCTCGCGACCGCCAACGAGGTATACCAACAGATAGCGGTGGAATGCGTCACAGTATAACCAACTTCTTCCATCTTCGTGCGAAAAACCAGCGTGGATGGTTTGGTTTAGCCAAATTTACTCCAGCATTTTGGGCGTTCTGGCTAGGATGCATTTGTCCCATGCTGTGGCTCGTTGGAGGATGGCATTTTACAAATTTCGGAGAACAGCCACCGAGGATGGGTGTGTGGGAATTCTACTTTTCGGGCAGGAGTCCGGAAGGTGAACTCGGATGGAAACAAGTGCTTTGCTGCTGTTTTCCTGGAAGAATAAGATTTATGGACATTGAGAGTGCGGATAGTGCATTAGAGGACGAAAAGACTGTCGACGAAGTTGGTGGGGTCGCTATCGGGAGCGACGTCAAAGATAAGGATAAGGATAAGGGGAAAGGCAAAGAGATGGGTTCAAACAAATCCCGAAATGGTAAACCTGAGCGAACAATACCGAGGTGGATCTCAGAGAAACAAAGTTCGGATGGTGGACGTGCGAGATTGAACGATCCAAACCACCTCAAACGTTCACTCAGAGGAATATCCTTTGGATATCCATTTGTTCCGCGACCCGTGAATCCACCTGCAGAAGTGGACAGAGGAATGAGGCTGCAGCAAAGGATACTCAGGATTGTTGGAAAGCCAAATCGGCTTCTGGACCAGCTGTACGGTGTCAGGCTGAGGGAGGTAAGAGGGAGGCCTGAGAGCGGGCGGAGGGTATTTGATCCGTGGATTCAGCGATGCCGATATGCTTTTTGTTATGCCTGTGCACTGATAGCAATTGGACTTTGCACGGCGTCTATGTACCTCATTGTATATAATACTCGACAGTTGCGATAGGCTGCTGTCCTACACCTACAATTGTTGACAAGTTGCTGAGAAGGTTTCCGGATCAAACAAGCACAGGCAAACAAGTACAGAGGGGGTCCGCACAGTCCACATTACCGTGGCCAGGAAATGTTACTATGCTATCCTCCCTCCTTCTAGTCCTTCTTTTCTCCTTCGCTTTTTCCCAAATACTTCCTCTGCGTTCAGAAAACTCTCTTTCGAGTACCCCCGTGGGACACCACAAGCATTCGCACCGCAGACACCACTATGCACCACCAGCCCAACCGGAAATTGACCTCTTTGACGACATCGACCTACTCGATATTATCCTACTTGCATCTGTAGATGGAAAACTCCATGCGCTCAATCGCACGTCCGGACATATTTTGTGGTCTATGGGTCCATATGCTTCTTCTTCACCGATAAAATCAGGCTCTGGTTCATCTTATGGACCAAGCACACTTTCTCCTCTCGTACGCACAAGTAACATAGAACATGACCCTGAAATTACGGACGGCACAGCTTCTCAGGAGATGTACATCATCGAGCCGCAATCCGGGGACATCTACGTCATGCCCAGACCTTCCGCACCGCTTCAGCGGTTCCCGTTTTCGATGCAAGAGCTAGTGGATATGTCACCTTTCAGACTACCAGGAGATGAGGATGGGAGGGTATTTGTAGGGAAAAAGGAGACATCGTTGTTGGTTGTCGAGCTAGAGACTGGGAGAATCAAGGCAACTTTGAATTTAGAGTGTCTATGGGATCAATTTGAGGAGTTTAGGAAGGATAGGCTGGATGAGTTAGACCTGGATGAATTGGAAGGGAGTAAATCGCGGATGCCTCAGACGACGGATGTGTACATCGGACGCACAGGTATGAAGCCTTCCGTATTCTAATTTGGGGTTTTGACTTTGGAGTAGACTATCATGTTTCAATTATCACTCGTCCAGATCCTAGTTCCAGTGGATATAAGTCTAACAGTGGTGCTAGAAACCTCATTCAGAATCTGTCGTTCTCCACATATGGCCCGAATAAGCAGGATAACCACCTACAGTCACTCTATCGCCGTACTAAAGACAACTCTTATGTCCAGCCCTTGCCGAGTGGCGAAATTATGTCCTTCAGGGTCAACACAAATCCTGAGAGACAGCAGACGTTGGAGAATCACGACCTATTGTGGGGTCATGATTTCAGCCAGCCTATGTAAGCATAATCCCTCCAAGTGTTTTCCAAACCCTTGATATTTGTTCCCGTAACAGTGTGGCAATTTTCGACGTACTGAAAAAACGGACTTCTGGTCCTTCTAGCCTCGGTGGTGATTCATTCTCACATCCCTTCCTCCTACTCCAACCCCCACCTCAGATCCAAAATCTTATCCCCAATCTTCCGGACGCAGTGAAAGAAAACTTACGCACAGCCTATATTGGGCTGATTTCTGAAACTGGCAGCCTTTTCGCCATGACCCCACAAAATTTCCCACTTGCCGTGTTTGGTCGTCATGCCAGTAAAAATCTGCTTCTTGACTCTCATCCCAGCCGAACTGGCTCCTCGAAAATACAGTCTGACTGCGGGAGAACAAGGAATGGAGAAGAAGAGGAAGAGGAAGAAGCGGCTACGGTCGACGAGTTGACGAAACGTCGTAAATTACGTGAAGTGGCAAAGTTCAAGGAAGAGGTCGAGTGTCACGATAAGGTCATGAATGACAAGAGATGTTTGGTCGGCGCGAGGCGTGTGGAACTGGATATTGGAGATGGTACCGAAACGAGGATTAAGAGATTACTGGATGCCGCACCTTCAGCATTGGACTACGACCAGTATCGGAAGGTCATTACTTATCACACTCTCTACGGCGGTCCTAGCAGGGAGGGAGAAGGTGAATCTTCGAACGAGAGTACAAATCGTGGTCCATTGACGATTGGTCCTCCCTCTCCTCCTATTGAAAGTACACATTCTGGGATGGCCGATGTGCGAATGTGGAAAGCCATTGGTGCAACTATTATCATTGGATCCATCACATTTTGGGTGTTGACGAGAGGAGAAACGTTGAGGAAGGCTCTTGGTGTCAAGGATTCGATACAGCCCGCAACATCGTCGTCGAGTTCTCAGGCGCAGGTCGTGGAGATCAAGGAGGAATCAGCGGAACATATGGCTCAAAACCAAGTTCAAAAGACATCTCCTGTACTGATCGCGCCTCCACCTGCACCCTCCACGTCAACACCAACTAGCGCTTCTGAATTTGCTCTGCCTACTGCAATTGACCCCAGCATACTGGTTCCTGGTTTAAGTGCTCTCAGTCCACATACAGGAGATGAGACTGACAAAAAGGATCTGGATGGGGCGAATACTGATACTGAAGACTTTGTCATCATTGACACGGGTGCTGCCGCTACCACACCTGTCACATCGAAGAAGAAAACAAGAAGAGGAAGAAGAGGTGCAAAGAAACAAAAGAATGGTGCTGGTGAGGCTGTACATTTGAGTGGTGATTCAGATGCCAAAGTAAATGGAAATGTGAAGGGCAAAGAGAAGGAGAGTGAGGAGGCTGATGCACAGACAACGCCAAGTTCATTGATTGTTACGAGTGTAACGCAATCCAGTGTTATGCCTGGACCTTCGTTGACTGTTTCTGATACTGTACTTGGTAAGCGGGCACAATCAGGTTTTACAAGTTTCGTGAGTTCTCAACGTTTGCAGGTTATGGCTCGCATGGAACGGTTGTTTTTCGTGGCTCTCTTCAAGGTCGTGCCGTAGCTGTCAAACGTCTTTTAGCGGACTTTGTCACCCTCGCATCAAGAGAAGTTTCCCTCCTCCAAGAATCCGATGATCATCCAAACGTTATCCGATATTACTACCAAGAGGCCCATGCAGGTTTCCTATACATTGCACTGGAACTTTGTCCGGCGAGTCTCGCAGACTTAATCGAAACGCCAAATAGAGATGCATGGAGACATATTGCTGTAAACTTTGACCCGAAGAAAGCGTTACGACAGGTGACGAACGGGTTGAGACATTTGCATGAGTTGAAAATTGTGCATCGGGATATCAAACCACAGAATATTCTCGTGTCAACGAAGGGTACTGAGAGCAAAGGTAGCAGTGGTGGAGGCCGCACGTCAAGAGGAGTGAACTATAGGATGTTGATTTCGGATTTTGGGTTGTGTAAGAAACTTGATGTGGATCAGACGAGTTTCTTACCTACTGCGAATGGGGCTATGGCAGCTGGAACTGTCGGCTGGCGAGCACCTGAGATACTGAGTGGAGAAGTCAAATTGAACGAATTCGTGGATGATCAGAGTCAGTCTTCGAGAGGATCTACAGCGACTATACAAGGGAATGCGTCAATATCGTCTACATCGTCGAATAATAAGGCAAGAACGAGGTTGACCAAGAGTGTGGACATATTTGCGTTGGGGTGTTTGTATTATTATACACTGGCGGGAGGAGGGCATCCGTTTGGTGATAGGTATGAGAGGGAGGTGAACATTATGAAAAATGCTCGAAATCTGGAGATGTTGGAGAGGTTTGGGGAAGAGGGAACGGAAGCTATGAATTTGATTGAGAAGATGTTGGATCCTTTACCCCCTGGAAGGTGCGTTGCTCATTCATTCTTTTTCAGTATATGTGATGACTGACGTGGATTGTATAGACCGGACACAACAACATGTCTTCTTCACCCGTTTTTCTGGAACTCTTCGAGAAGATTGAATTTCTTGCAAGACGCGTCGGATAGGTTTGAGATTATGTGTCGGGATCCGAAGGATCCAAATCTTTTGGTGTTGGAAGAAGGCGCGGTGAGGATTGTGGGGAATAATTGGCATTCGAGGTTGGACAAGGTCTTCATTGACAATTTGGGCAAGTTTCGAAAGTATGATGGGGGGAGTGTACAGGATTTATTAAGGGCCCTTCGCAACAAGGTAAGCTATCTGAGAGCTTGGCTGGTTTGACCTTGACATGACTGGTTCTTTCCAGAAACATCATTATCAAGACATACCCGAAAATGTCAAGCGACATATAGGGACCATGCCTGAAGGCTACCTCACATACTTTACGCGACGATTTCCGAATTTGTTTCTTCATGTTCACCGGGTGGTGAAGGAAACTGGACTTGCAGATGAATCGATGTTCAGGAGTTATTTCGAGTTGCCGGAATCATAGTGTTTCACACCTTTTATGAGCGTTTCGGCTCTTCTGTTTTATGTTGCTTTATTACCTTTGTCGTTGTCATTTCGTTATTTATTCCCCCTTTCCTACTCCCTCACTCTTGCGCTTATATCCTGTTTCATCTTTGCGTTGCTGATATCATTGCATTCGTTTCTCCTGGATATAATTACATATCTATCTAGCAGCAGTATTTTCATGACTCTTCTCACTTATATTTTTATGGGTTTTTTGGTTTTATGTGTAGTCGAGAGAAAATGTGTACTTATAAATATCGTGAACAGTGATTTGATGATTTGTAATTAAATTATCCAGTCCTATGATCACATCCAGATGATCACAGTCCTATTGTGTTCGGGTTCCTTTTGGTTGTGACCCCAGATGGCCAGTGGTGTGACATTTTGCTGCGAGCCTCTGCTCTACATAGCATGTCTATTGTGCATGAGCCGACAGCTGTCAGTGATTACAGGCAGAGACCCGAGACAACACTTTCCCTAGAGTGAGTTTATCACACATATCTATTCTCTTAATCTACTAGCTTATGTGATACTTATCAGTGTCCGACCTGCCCAAGAGAAGGAGAAGAAACACGCAAGATCCGTTTCCAGTGATTCGTACCTGGGACACTTTATCTCTCGTTTTAAGAAGGTTGCTGTATGTCATGTGCTTCTACCCTTTCCAGCTGACGTTGAAATGGCCATTTCAAGCCCCCTTATAGTTTGCGGCAAGCGAAAGAGCACAACGAAAAAAATCTCGTTTGTCAATTCCCACAGGAAGTATACGACAGGATTTTCTTGGAATGCGTCCGAATACCACCAGAGGGGCCAGAAAACTGGGGTTGGGTAACCTTGTCATATGTATGTCGAAGTTGGCGGATCGCGGCTTTACGTAGCCATGGGTTGTGGACCTTTGTCGACTTTTCCAGCCCACAAAGCCTCGAAGTCTCACTTGGTCGAGCCAAAGGGGCGCCCTTATCCATCAGGGCAGCAGTAGGGGAGCATAACATCCGACAGCTAAAGTCAGTCCTTGCTACTGCTCATCAGATCAGCGACATACATTTGCACTCATCCGTTCACAATATATCGCCCTTATTGGAGACTCTCGCTCACCCCCATCCAACGCTGACACATCTGGTCGTGAACGTGTCAACGCACAATCTACCGTATCCCCGGCCAGACTTTCCCCTATCTGACAAGGAAGTTAGACTACGGACGGTAGAACTGAATGATGCTCCGCTATATTTGATACCATATCGCTGCCCTTCCCTTACTCGGTTGTCGCTCCACAATCTCCCTTCCAGCGAACGACGGTCTGACCTCTACAAGCTTTTCTCTAGCATCACTCAGTTGCAGTACCTCACCGTTTGCGACTGCACAATAACAGGCGAGCCTCTCCCAACTTCGATATTCCTTCCGTGCCTCCGTATCCTAGAAGTCGTTGGATCCCTCCAACAGGTATCGGACTTGCTTGAACTCGTCAATATACCTCCCTTCTGCCAGCTCTCCTGCTCGTTGACTCAACTTGATGACATCTCCGATAACCTATGGCGACTCTATCAGGCCATTGGCACGCATTCATATACATCCTCTCATGACATGCCTTTGGAAACTCTTACGCTTACCTGCACCGAAATCTCCTCACGCTTCACGACAACTTATGAGTTTAACCCTAACTTCCGTCAGTCCATCCGTCTTTGTGCATTCGGTCGTACGGTAAATTCTCCTTCTGCCGTTTTTGACATCACCATCGGTCCAGGGAATCAATCAATACCTGACGATGCGATTATCACCATTCTGACCGGAATTTGGCGCGCTCTGCTTTTAACTAACGTTCGAACGCTGTCGGTACACAACGTCGACATAATTACCCAGAAAACATGGACACAGTTTCTTCGAACGCTTCTACACCTTCGAGTGCTGGACATCAGAGGTTATGCACCTTTTGGCTTGGTTTGGGCTCTGTTACTGGATGCATTACTTTCTGATATGGCTCCCTCTCGTTTTCTTGTACCCCGGTTAGACGACATATATCTGTATGGAGTAGACTGTTCGAGTGGGGGTTTAATGCTTGTGCCAGCTGGACAAACAAATTCACATGGTAATCTGGACGAGTCGAGCTTCTTGGATGTTTTCGTTGCTGCTTTGAAACATCGCCAACAACATAGGCTGAGACTTAGAAGCGTGACTGTGACAGGGTGCGGGAATGTCATTGAAGAGCGACTGAAAGACATAAAATATATGGGATCACACCTGGTCTGGGATATCCGAGGAAAAGTAAAGGAGATGGAGGTCGGATACAGGAATGTACATCCGAATATGCCGAAGGATAGCTTACGACACTATAACCGTCTTAAGGCCTTGTTTTCTTAAATGCTCCTTTCAAATTTGCTTGATTTGCTTGATCCTATGTATTTTTGGGTGACTGGTGTTCGATTCGACCGCTACACTACCAACAAGAACATAATTTACTTCAACTTTTCTTGTGATACTTCATTGCCATTTGGTGATTATACAGCGCCATCCTGAACCTTACTGACGTTCTCTAAAAGAATTCCAACACAGTACTGAAAATTCATTACCTCTTGAGCTGGGATTTATAGATAGTCACTGGGCTATGTCTGTCTAAAAGAATGGGTAGTCACACCTCAATTACCCAGGGGTATGGCAGGCTGCCAGCAGCACTGTAGCAGGGGTGCTATGCTATAGTGCTGGTGTTGCACATCGATAATGGCGATGTGATAGTGTACCGGGTGGGACTTGAATGTATGGAACTGTTAGTGATCTTCACAGTCCTAGTTGGTGTGGACTTGGACACATTCTTGACTCCTGGTCATTTACAGGCGAGTCGTTGACTTATTCTTTTCAATGAAGTCATTTACAGTTGTCCACAGTTCACTCTATGAGTCCTGGGTTACCAGAGTGGTTCCTAAGATTGCTAGGACCTCCGGTTCGTCACCTGCGCTCCAATTTTATCAGGAACTGCATTTAGATTCAGAGATAATGCCTGTCTGCGGTGAATCCGGGGCGGCATACCTTGGGATATACACGAGTGATAGCGTGTGTCGGTGGTGATATGAAACCTACATTTATTGATTTGATATGTCTTTTGATAGTCTGTATTAAGTTGTTGTTATTTCCGTCTTCATTTAAAGAACACCTGTTCAAGTTATGACTAAGTTTTCTGTTTTAGTCAGATGTGATCATTGGCGTCTGATTATACTGACATCATGGCAGACCCAACACTCGCTGCTTTCATTGCAAGACAACGTATTTTATTGGCGAAAGAGCGCGAGGCGGAGATCGATCGCACTTCTTTGCTTTTATCAAACTGTGGTCCGAAGCTTTTGGAACAAAAGGGGCTCGCGCTTGGAGGTTTGAGTGTCTCGAGTATCAACGTCGGCTTGGGTGGAAAAACGTGAATTTTTATTCTTTCCAATGGACACCTCATTTTTCACTCAGTTTTGTGAAAGATAGCCTCGTTGAATTCAAAAGATCGGATGCCTCTCCAATATTTCCATCCCATACGTTCAGGTGCGCCTCCAGACGAAGCCAACGGAAACTTAGACATCCAATATCTGCAAAGGCCTGGTGATCTTGCGCGAATAGAGCGGCATGGTATTGTGTCAGCGAAGAAACCGAAGAAGGCGTCTTTAAGTGAAGAGAAAGCCCAGCAGGACGCGGAAGGTGTCGTATACAAGGTATTCAGTCGCAAACCTTTGATAAACCTTTGATGCTTTCCCTCGGATTGAAGACAGTCATAGGTGTCTGATGCTCGCATTATTATCGCTGTAGATCCTGAAGAAGGAAACTCTGATGATTTCAGCCTACCGGAATGGTGTCGAGTCGTCAAACTTGCAAATAGTGTGACCTATGATAGGTGGGTCCATCCATCATGTCTCCCGTCATTTGAATTAACATGTTATATAGAATGGACCGAGCGATAGATCGCCTCGAGAGGATAATTGAGGGCAGATCTGTACGCTCGACTGCTATATGAGTCGGGCACTTAACTCATACAAATTTCTAGGAAGACAAGTCTGTGCAAATGACTCCTCTCATCCGAGTTTTATTGGGACTACAACCACCCTCGAAGCGCGTTCCTGTCATGAATATGTGTTTCTTCGACGAAAAACTCAATTTCAGTCAGAAAATTGCCATCAAATTTTGTTTGGAATCTCCAGAGGTTGCTTGTATTCATGGGCCGCCTGGTATGAGCTGGAAATCAGTAGTCATACAAACACTAATCAGTGTATACAGGGACCGGAAAGACGCATACCCTCATTGAGCTGATCCGTCAACTTACCGCCGTCACACCTTCTAATCCCGAACCCCAGCGTCTTCTTGTTTGTGGTGCTTCGAATCTTTCTGTTGACAACATTCTTGAGAGGCTGTTGGTGCTTCCGACAAAAGACAGAAATGAAAAACTAAAAGTGACACGTATTGGTCACCCAGCACGGGTAATGGCACATCAGGAAATCCTAGATAATACACTCGAGGTTCAAGCCACTCGGTCTGATCAGGTATGGATTCAGCATCAGTCAATCGTGTATACTAACATTTTCAGAGGCGGCTCTGGCGAAAGACGTTAAGAAAGAGCTTGAAGCAGTGTTGAATCTTTTGTCAGGAAAAGGCAAGGGGAACAAGGGAAAGGCCCCGAGAGGTGCAGAGCGCAAGAAGTTATGGGAAGAAGTCAAAGCATTGCGCAGAGAGTGTGTCTTTCGATTTCTCCCGACACTTCCAGCTGACACTCTGCGAAATAGGTATCGACAGCGAGAAGGTGGCGTGGTGAAGTCGGTGCTTAGTGAGGCACAGGTACGCAAACTTGCAGCACGTTGGAAAAGGTAAAGAACTGAGTTGATGCTAGATTGTGCTTGCGACATGCCATACGTCTGGGGGTCGACAGCTGCAAAATCATGAGTTTGATGTTGTCATCATTGACGAAGCGACGCAAGCCTTGGAGGCTGTGAGTCCCTGATTACATTATTTGAGGAGAGATATAAATTCTCGCTCAGGTCTGTTGGATACCCATCCTCAAAGCAAAGAAGCTCATTCTTGCTGGCGATCCAATGCAATTACCACCTACAATCATTTCGATTGACAGAAAAGACAGAGAAAAGAAGAAATTGAAACAACCTCTCAAGTCGTCCACCAAATTCACCGAGACATTGAAATTTCCGAAAGATACGCCAAAGCCACCATCGTTATCTGACCCTGAGGATAGCCCGGGAGTCTCAGGTGAAGAGACGACGAAAACAAAGAATATAGATTCACCTCCGACGAAAAAATCTGTCTTGTTACCCCCTCGCACTTTGGAAACCACGTTGTTTGATCGCCTCGAGCAGATGTATGGTTCAAGCATCAAGAGGGTGCTTGAAATTCAATATCGGTGTGTCACTTCTTGTATCTTCCATAATGGATCACTGACGACGCCATGAAGGATGCACGCTAATATATGCGAGTTTCCGTCTGAAACGCTCTACTCATCTAAACTCACCTCACATGAGTCTGTTGCATCCCATCTGTTGGATGATCTACCAAATACATTCCTTGATTCAGAAGACGCAAAAGAGGTACTACAAACACCCATCGTGTTCTTTGATACTTCTGGGTGCGAGTACTATGAGAGAGTGGACAGTACAGACGGTGATGAGGGTAGTCGATGTAATGAGAACGAGGCTACTATCGTGAGTAATTGGGTTGATAAGTTAGTAAGTGTGATTTTTGGCATCCATCTATCTGCCCTTCAAAGGCTGAGTCTCTTCAATTCGAAGATCACCTGTGGTGTTTTATCATCCCAGATAGCGATCATTACTCCGTGCGTAACCCCCGAAATAGGAGTCACCCCGAACGCTAATGGCTTTATATACTATTTCAGATACCAAGCGCAGGTGGTGTTATTAACCTCATTACTGAGACCAAAGTATGGCCCTGAGCTCGAGATCGGTACCGTTGACGGGATGCAAGGTCGGGAGAAGGAGGCTGTCGTCATCAGTTTAGTTCGTAGCAATGACGTAGTAAGTTACTTACCAGTGTTCTTCTGAGGTTTAAGCTTTGACCTTTTGAAACTCAGAGGGAAGTAGGGTTCCTGAAGGAGAAACGAAGGTTGAATGGTATGTGTTGTACCCCTCAACATGTTCTGTGAATTCTAACTGCTATGATAGTGGCTATGACCAGAGCAAGAAGGCATCTTGTACGGTGCTAGTCAACAGATTCATTTCTAGTCCTCATATTCGCCTACAGTGCGTCGTCGGTGATTCGTCAACAGTCACACACGGGGGATCGTACTTGAAGAAATGGTGTGCATGGCTGGAAGGCAACGCAGATGTCAAATATACGGGACCAGATTAAATTATTACGCTTGCATTTGGTAAAGAGAAGGGAGACGGATGGTATACCGTACAATGGAATGGGTGACAGAAGGAACATGAGGGAAGATTGAAAGGCAAGTCATAGAGGACAGGAGAACATAAAGACTGGAGTCCCAAAATCGTCAAAAGACTAGTTAGTATTCATCAGGATCTGGGAGTGAGGCGTAATCAGAATTAGATTGGTTATCCTCGTATTCCTCGATGACTTCTGCCATCGCATATCGCATAATCGGAGTGACAGGAATGAGCTTGGGGCCAACCAGCTCTAGATATTCTTCGTAAGGATTCCCACTGTGCAAAGTTCCGTGCATCTCTCCGGATGGTATGGGGACCATGCCTTCCTCGTCATCAATAGGCGGCGGCGGACCAAGTGTATCAATAGCGGTACCACTTCCACTAGCAGCCATGGCAGCGTTATAGTTCATCGGAGGAGATATTCCAAGTCCAGAACAGCCCGTCAGAGATGACCTCGGCAACTGCTCTTCTTCGTTATCCTTACTCACTGGGTCTGACCAACGCAGGTCGAGGACTCTCCCTTTGACCATTCCGTCCACGGCACGGACACCCAGTTCTCGACATAGCATGAAATAAGGCAGATGTGGCGCATCAGGCTTCGTCAGACGACTCATTACTTTCAATAACTGCATTGCTGTGAAGTCAGCGGAATAATAGCCAGCGACCATAGCTACTGAACGTTCGTCATTTGCAAGAACATTCATGTACGGATCAGGCCCAGGCTCATGAGCATTAGGGACTGGAGAATAGATTCTCAACCCCGCAGGTCCGAGATTGGGGTGAAGAGATTCGCGACCACTAGCACTATTGTAACTTGCTGTACCACCACCTCGTCGTTCATCTCGTTCACTAGGCCCTCGGGAGTGGTGGTGACCATTCTCGGAGCTAGTGGCACCCGGAGGGCTGCCAGTGGCTGCTTGTGAAGAGTGAATAATGTGGAGATTCAGAAGTGCATGAGCCTGGAGAAAGTGTGAGCTTGATCGAATATCGATTTGGCCATGAGAGCTGACTAAACAAACATCGTGAATTTTGGCCCAGAATTCCAAGAAGAGAAAAAGTACCGAAATCAGTAATGAAATCTTGCCAATGTGCAAGCTTCCCACCGAATGCTTCGTAAAGACCTTCGAATTCAAGGCGACCGCGAAGACGGTCTGGAACTCGCGGAATAAGGTGATCACGAAAGAACATTCGAACTTCCGCTTTGGTGCAATCTCCGATGGTAATGATCTGAAGGTGAAGGTAGACTAGTCAGAAGAAAAGTATGAAGTGAATTGTCAGATAAAACTCACCCTACAATGTTGCATGACGTTGAGCTGTCTCAACCATGTTTGGTAAAACGGGTCACTTGTCGCGTGGATGACATGACACAGTCTGTCTTGTTTTGTAAGAACCAGCATGGACTCCAGCAGACATTTCATCGTGTCCGTCGATTTCATGAGTCTCGGACTGCAAGAATGTGATTAGATACCTAAATAAGAAACAGCAGCCGATAACATACAGTTTATGCGCCTCATCAAAGAAAATGACCTTGGTTTAGTTGAAGTCATGTGAGCATTCCTGGCAGAAATTATTGTTAACGCACTGGCATTTTCTTTGCTGGTCGCTGTTTTGGTTTTAGCTCCTCCGTTGGTGGATCCCTAGCCATACCTTTTCGCTTTCCCTTCCATTTGCTGAACCAGCATCGCTTCGGCTTGGCTACAGTGAGTGGAGGGTCCACATGCGTGGCTTCGGATGTTACGCCGGAGTTTTGTCTGATTGTATGATCCCTGTCCTTGTCCGAAAAGGGCTTGAATACCTGATACCTGGACAGCGAATACTGTGACGACCCAGTCAACCTGTTAGTCTTTTCCAGCTTTACGAAAGGATATAACGATATGCCGCACTTGGAACATTTCGATTAATCGCGCCACATCACTTGTTCGAACTCGAGCTCGGGGGTCATTGGAAGTTGCAAGACGATTTTGTACGTTTGTACGATCGCGCTTGTCAAACGTCAAATTCGATGGAAAAAATTTGGCAATGCAGCATACCTCAAAGTCCCAGACCTCCTTCCGGAACTCCTCATATCCTTCCATTTCTTGCACTACCTCTTCAAAAAACTGTTGCATCTGGATACTCAAGTGCATGTACAGGCTTGATAAGTCCGCAAAGCCAGAGATACGAAGATCGAAGTGAAGAACATGATATCGCGGCTGAGACAACACTTCTCGCAAGAGCGCAGTCTGAAATATAATATAACAAGAACAATGAGATAGGATGGAGTACCAGCTCATGATCAGCCTTCTCTCGTAAGCGAACCAGTTGTATGAGACCCACCTTTCCAACAGAACTAGCGCCTAAGACAACCGTGAAAGTCGGTTCCCCACTCAGAGCATGCTCGAGTGTTTGCATTTCAGTTTTTCTTGGAAAGAATCCGGGGAGACGAGTAAATGTGTACTTGGGATGGAAGTTATACTCGCGCTCCTCTGCAAGCTCCCGACGAGCCTCAGCGAGCTGTCGTTTTGATTCAGTCAAGGAGCGGACGGTTTCCATGGGCTAAGGTGTGATCGCAATATAAGATCAGATTTAGGGAGGATGACAATGGCTAAAATCGTCTCACGTTGGCAAGAACACTCAGGACTTCACCCATTCCAAATAGATTGCGTTTCTGTAAATTAGGCCCAAGGATTGAGCGTCGACGGCGGGGGATATTGCTTCTGAACAGCCATTGCATGGATGGCATCCGATACAGGTTATGATAACGGGTAAGGTTAGAGCTGACAGGACATAAGCTCCGAAGTCTGGCTGCAGAAGAGCTTTCTACGTTTGTGCTTGTCGCATTCATGAGGACAGTAATGAGTCCTTCAGTAGCGCAATGATCTGCGTCCCGGTATCAACGAGGCGAAAAGCAGCGGTGATACAAATAAATGGATGTAGTTTAGAGAATGGTAGTGAAGACCAAGTTGACCAGGTATTAAAGCACGAACGTGTTACATACGTGTAATGATAATTCCATTTGCTGATTGAGGTACGTTCTAACATGTATGGTGCTGTGATCTTGCGTACTGTCGGAACGCAGGCACCAGTCGTTTACCACGAGGCAAATTGTTGCAATTGACGCACAGCCCGTACGTTCTAATTTTTGTCAGGGTCATAATGTACTCCATGAAGTGGAGGATGAAGCTATTTTTAGCGGGGCATGTATATAGGAGACACACCCACGATGGTTTCTCAGCTGGAAACAAGAGTGTAACGTGTTGAACTAGTGACTCGGTTCAAAGCACGTTCTACCCTGTCTTATAAGTTAATACTAGCCAGACTAGCATTAAATAGGTTGTGGAGGCTTCATGAATTAAGAATCAAACCCTTGTCCAATAGAAGGCATGCTTATGACACGACCAGAGGTAGTGAACACCAGTGCCCATGCCCTCATGGAACGATGATGCCGCCCAGCTACTTTTACTGTTATGCAGACGCTCGAATTTGGGGAACAATAACAGTAGTAAGCATGAGCTTTCTAGTTACACGACTTCTTGGCTTCTATGTTCGGATATCGACTGATTAGAAACAAACGAGCTTCAGAGCTCGGTGCTGAGAACGATCCCTTCAGTTCAAAGTGAGGTGCACGCTCTACCGCCTGGTTTGGAATGTAAGAATAGGTAGTAAATCATAGAAAATTAGAGGCGACAGGAAATGATTTGACAGACAGTAGACTGCACTTACGTTGCGGAGCCACCTTGCGGGGAAACTTGTCCCGCATTTTCCTCCAGATACCGCGCGTTCACGGCCAAGACGTGGTAGCCCACAACAACGAACATTGCAAGAATACCTAGTGAGTTGGCAAGGGTATATAGGGTTTGGTGAGTTATCATTGCGTATATTACACTGTATGTTGAATAAATTAGAGTTCTATTTTAATGAAGACATCGTTTTTCAACCAGACTCACAACAAGGTAGAGAGATCTTGGTTAACGTGTTCACTCTCAAGCTGATGATGTTGAAGTATTTGTCAATATTTGTCCCCTCACGCGGATGAGTCCGAAGTTGTTCTCTCCCTCGATCCGTGAATTCACTTTAACTCACAATGAGGCCCACTCCTACGCGCGCAGACGGAATGCCTGGACGTGAGATTGTTCTATTCATATTTTCTTGTCTCTGTATCGGCTGAGTTTTGCCTTCAAAAGCCAGGACTTATGTACGATTCTCGAAATTCACAAAATGTTGCCAGAAATACTGAAATGAAGCTTGTGGCAGAATCTTTGGTGGGGAGACAAGCGTGGCACCCCGCAGAAAGGTGTCACCACTTATGGTTTGTCTCCGTTTGGCTTCTCTCAATCTATTACCTCCTTACACTCGTCTACCAGCCATCTCTCCATGGCAGACAAAGGCTGCCCCTAACATGTTCCGGGAGTATCTCTTCAACGGCTACCGCCGACTCGCTGGCGAATTCAAGTTTTGGGCCATTCCTTTCGGCATTGGTACGCAACGTCCATGCCTCATGCTAGGCATTGTCCGACTCATTGACACTATTCTTCTACAGGTTATGCTATCTACGCGTGGGCCAAGAGTCATGACCACTATCAGAATAGCAAAGCAGGTCACATTGCATCGGGAGCAATGCACCACTAGGGCATTCAGAACACATAGAAATAGCATTAATATCAATGGCCTGATTACTTTGCCTGTGTTATTAGCACACAAGTTTAGAAATCTTGAGCCCCAATACTCAGGCTGAGTCTTGTCAAATAGTTTCTGCCATTTCTTCTATATGCATGTTATAGTGATTGCAACCCTAAGATAGTGATAGTGTGGGTTCTCCTTTCTATCTTTACTTCTCTATTTTTCTATAGCTAACTTGGACTAGATACTCTACTCTAATGCCAATAGTGTTATGCTTAGTATTTCTGCCAAGCTAGACCTTGAGTATATTATTTCTTTATATACTTTCAAGAATTGTTCTTTCTCTAAGTGTATAGATAGATTTATCTGATAAATTTATTATGGTCTTGACAGTGATAGGGCTATTAGTGAACAAGTTAAGTTGTTCAGTATGGTTTTTACTTTAAGTAGAAGCTTATAGATATTCCATGGAAAAAAAACAGATTAAGAAGACTTAGCTGTGAATAAATCAAGTACAAAGACTTATCTGTAGGTTGATGCAACTGGATGCAGATCTTAGCTACAACTTATTGGATGCAAATCTTAGTTACAACTTATGTATTGTACTATTACAGCCTATAATCCCTTAACTTAGTCTTAATAAGGAAAATTTAGAAAATAAAAATAAAATAAAATGAGAAGAAATAATATTATTATTTAATAATCTATCAAATAATCAGAGTTTGATAGGTAATATTAGAAAAGTAGACATAGAGTAGGTATGTGTAAATATAGGGTCTATAAAACAGTGTGTAGATCTAGAGTTATCAAGAGTACAGAATAGAGAAAATTGGATATAGTCTAGTCTACAGACTAATAAAGACTTAGTGACAAGTTAAAAGAAGAACTTTGTATAAGATTTACATAAGAAAACTCAATAGAATTTCTAGTACAAAGTATCTATCTTATATATACTAGCTAGTGGTCTGTGTAAGATTATTACTAACCTATCCTAAAGGCTATATATACTATATAAGATCAATATATAATTAATATACTATATAATATTATTCTTCTAAAATATTTTTACACCCCTTGAATAAGAAATAAAATAAAATAAAATAAAAATGAGAGAGAAATACAAAGTCTACTATTTTCAACTCTAGTATTATCTCACTTTTAAGATTTCTCTCTAACTTCTTTAAATGATTCTTTTTAGATTTTCCATTATCTCACCCATATAACATCTTTGTTATATACTTCTCTAGTAATCTTACTCTTTTAAAATCTTACTCTTATATTATATCTAACTTTTCTTATCTTCTAACTTTTACACTCAGCCTTCTTTTAAATTTTGCTACTACTTTCTTTGCATTTTCCAAGTTTCTCTCTTTTTCCTATATATTATATTCTACTATAAACCTTTTCTATTACACTAAGTACTTTATTACTCTCTTTATTTTTATTTTATCTAATTTTTTTATCTTCTACTTTTCAACTTTTTCTATTTTATATCTCTTTACCAGTTTTCTATATTTGTTAGATATAATTCACATCTTGTTATCCAAGATCTAATAAGACATCTTGGAAGTTTAAATAAGTTAGTTGTGTATTATCCAAGAATACAGTTAGAATAACCTTTGACTTCAGTTTATATACTACACTTTTAAAAGTTATACTAGGTACATATTTTAGAAGAGAACTTGAGAGACTTCAGAAGTTTGAAAGCATAAAAAGATGATAAAATGTGTTGTTGCTAATACTGGAAGAAGATGTTAATTTTGATTAATTTTCAAAATAGAGCTAATATAATATAAACTACCAGTTTATATACTAGATATATGACATATTCTACTCTGGTTACATTCATCCCAACCTATAAATAATGTCTCCCCTCTTATTTATACTCTCCAATCTCTTTATTTCATCTCAGATATTCTTACTGGACTCTTACTAATTCTACAGACTTCTACCTACAATATCTGAGAATTACCAGTGTTATAACCTGAAATTCTTAGAGTGGAATAAAGGTCAAACTCTTGTATTAAAGAAGACACAAGAGAACTTGATAAAGAGCTCTTTACAAAGTAGTCTACCTTATATACCTATCCACATGGTCTATGCTAGCTACTGTGCATCCTACCCTAAAGTACCATGTGTAAGACATGAGGTCAACATATATATCA
>Ga0157368_1000324_pt1 | contig 22811 bp, 19 predicted proteins | sample AttbisABBM3_FD_113146 | JGI IMG/M metagenome (GOLD analysis project Ga0157368, IMG submission 113146) | Fungus gardens microbial communities from leaf cutter ant in Botucatu, State of São Paulo, Brazil - Atta bisphaerica ABBM3 | ecosystem: Host-associated > Fungi > Mycelium > Unclassified ...
CCTTATATACTCCTACAGATGGTCCATGCTAGCTACTGTGCACCCTACCCTAAATGACCATGTGTAAAGCATGAGGCCAACATATGGTGTCCATGTTGTATGATGTCATTTTGTTCCAGAACCTTCTACTTCCTTCTCTTAAGTCTTGTGATCTATGTTGTGATCCCACCATCATATGTGACTGATGTGACAGTGTGACCAATCACTTCTCACCCTAACCCCAGAGTTCTAAAAATAGACAAAATAAAAAATAAATAAAAATAAAATAAAAATAAGAAAGAAAATAAAAAGAAACTAAGTCCACTTTCTACAATCTTGATATTAGATCTCTACAACAGTAACATCCTATTTTTAGTACTAAGCAGATTTTCCAAGTAGTATTAATATCTATGAGAACATCTAGGGAGAGAGTTTGTACAGAATAATGCAGATATATAGAAATTGGAGAAGGATATAGATAAAGGTTAGAAGTAGCAGACAAATCCTGAGATAAAGGTATGAATGTGCAAAAGTACTGTTGAAGTTATCTGGTGGTTTGACTAAAAAGCCTCATTTGTCTGTCGAGCTTAATTAATATGTCTTATAGCTTCAAACCATATAGTTAGATCTATGTCTTCAAAGTATCCTACTAAAAGAGTGGTTATTTGGTTTTGAATTGCAGTTCAGAGACCTCTTCTAAGCTTGACTACTATAATATAAGAGTGAATATAGTTAGCATTAGTATCAAGCATAGTTTACACCAGAGGTAAAAGCCTATGAGGTTGGCTTAGAGATACATAAACTTGTGAAATGACCTTGGCTTTAACCTATATGTTACACTGTCTATTTGTCACATAATCACAACTTTAGATAAGATAAATGGATGAAGTCCAAGATAGAAGTGATTGTTGATTGGTATGTTATCATTGAATACTAAAGATCAAGTTCAATAAGAGTTTATCTTTGTCAATTATAAAACTAGCAAATTACAGTATAACTACTAGTCTTATATACAATTAGGTAGTATAGAAGATGCTCAGGGTTTCAGTAGTATAGACCCTATCATCTCAAGTAGAGGTTTTAGTAGTAAGACACTAACAGAAGTAAGGAGAACTCTGTCATAGAAGACTAAGTTGGATAGGAGTATTTCTATTATGGAAGATGGAATATTCGGATTGTTACATCACTGCTACAAAAACATGTTGTGAAAAAGATGGCCATAATGGAAGATAGGCTTGTATAATAAACATTGAAGAGGTAGTATTACTATGGAGATGTATTTTCCAGATAGGCAGACTTGGCATATAACAATTGAAGATCAGGGTTTAGAACTTATCCAGATAGTCCTCTACTCCAAAACTTTCTTGGTAGTATAGTCTCTTCCAGTTTGTCAACTGCTTCCACTTTCATATTGATAGGGAAAAAGTATATATGAAAGAGTTCCTAAAACTCTTGTCAAGTTGTAATAGAGAGGATTTTAGTATTTAACTCCTTCTAGAAGAGACCTTCTGACCATTTGGTAGCTTAGCCATGTCTAAAGAAAGACAGCATCTAGAGAATCTTATTTTGATTTCTAGTAAATTGGTCTACTGATAACCAGATGTAAAGGGAGCAGGTACTTAGAAAGGTTCAACCTATCTGGCATTTACCAATAAAGTTCATAAAAGAAGGTATATTAGGGCAGCATAATAGATTCCAAGATAGGGGAGAATTATTTGGAGAAAGGGATCTAGAAAAAATTGGAGAGGGTATACTTATAAATATAGAGATGGAGTTTGGTATCAGAGTGCAGGTCTCAGAGTTGATTTATGGAACTAGCAAGGCTATTGTTAATTGAAACTTCCAAGGCATGCTAATACTTGGCTACTTTCTGTAAAAAAAGATTTAGACATAAGAATAAGTGATTTGAGACTACCAGACTTCAAGGATGTCTTAAGGTTCTATTAGAGATTCTATTCTACTATTAAAGCAACTGGACAGAAGAGCAAAGTATTTCAAATCTCTAGGAAATCTCAAGTCTATTGTCCAAGAAATTACTGAACTATACACTTACCTCCAGAAAATCTTAAGAGAACAGAATGGAGATTCCTGAACATGACAACTTGAGTAATCAGGAACAGTTTAAAATGAAGAAACTGAAATGGAAGAGAGCTAGAGTGCTTAGCAGGTACTTCTGGAGTGTGGGAAAGTAGATAAGCAAATATGTGGATAACACTAGAAGACTTTAGAAGATTGCAGAGTGTTGCAAAATAGTAAGAGAGTATATAAAAAGGAGTTTAATAACATATCCAGACAGTTGGAAGTATTGGTATGTAGCTTGAAGGAGTCTAGACCATGGAAAATTAGATAAACAGATGAGTGTGGATGTGGAAAAGGATCATAGAATATAGATCAGCCAAAAAATGTAGAAGAGAAGAGTCTTGGAAGAGCTAGTCCTCTTACAAGAGAGGTAAAACTCCAAATTAACATCTCAAAGCAACACAAGCAATCAAGAAACTCAGATATATCTTACCAATTCACAACTATCTCTATCTCTTCTAACCTCTATATTGCTCACACAGTCAACAATATGGACCTCATTATAACTCTGAATAAAGTGAAGAAATATTGGATAAAGAAGTATTACAAAATAATTTGTGAGCTGGAAACCATGGTAGATATTCAAATATTGTTAAGCTAGCAGACATAGCAAATAATCAACTAGCAGATGTCAAAACCATCTTACTACAAATAAGTGAAGATTACAAAACACAAATAGGGAAAGATATCTCTAGCATATCTGAAGAATTACAAAAGGTTATACATGGAGAAATGGAACACCAAGTATACCATATTCAAGTGTTATTAGCTGATAAACTAGACCATTATAAAGGAAAAGAAGAAGAGGCAGTGAACCAACACATTCAAATACTATAAGATGCATACCAAGATTCATATTGAAATATTCTACAATTCATGGATAGGGACAAAGAAAAACAAAGAGAAGACATTGTCCAAGATGAAGAAGTATTGTTGTACAAACCCTACAACATATTCTTATCAAGTTCAAGTAAAACACTACCTCTTGATGGCTAGATATTACAAGATGAAATTAATAATTTGGAAAAGGTATTGAAAAAATTGCAGTCACTGGTCAAAACAATTCTATTCACATCTCCAATTTATTACAAAACTATTCAAATCAATGAAGAGAAGAATAGAATGTATTGGAACAATATTGCATACCAATTCCTGTAACAAATGTATAATGCAGATACCACCAAGTAATGCCTATAGAACCTACCAAAAAGATGGTAGCAATATATATGGTTGGAGACTTAACCCTGATGAATTCATAAGGACATGAACATTAAAAACAGAGGTATTGTTATAATTGCTATGATCTATACCTCATGTTCTATAGGTATTCACCTTATGTTGGACATGTGTTGGGGTTTGTTTTATTTGTGACTCATATTTAACTATATCTTACATTATCCTCATGTCTTATCAGTTAATGTCTTATATAGTAGTGGAGACTTCATCATGTTTTTCTTGTTCTTTCCTTATTGATTCTTCAAGAATGCTTAATCTATTCCTCATGGTTATTAGGTATATATAGTTGTAGATACAGAACTGTATCTTTACACTTTACTAATTGATCATCTCTTCTACTCTTACTCAAGTCTTTGCCTAAGTTGCAACCTAAGCCAAGCTTAGAATTGTAATAGAGTGTGTCTTTTGTCTTACTTTGAGACTTAGGTTATAGCACTATCCTTTCTAGAATCTTCTACTTTCTCCTCTTATGTTACATGTGATATCACAAGCACCCAGAGCATCAGTGAGTTGTCATGAATGAATACCTTTGCCTACACTCAGGGCCATTCACACAGAATCTCTTCCACCTTTGGCTAGTGAAACCATTCTCAATAACACTGTTTTCAATTCAGGGGACTCTTGAGGACCTAGACTTGACCTGACCTCAGCCAACCAGAATCCGATATCCCATTTGGGAGATAGACTTGGGTTATCTTATCTTCCACTCCCACTGCTCGTCATGCCGCCGTACCCAAAACAGCCTGCGACCGACTTCCTCAACCCCTGCTATTGTCCTTCGCTTCCTGCACGCGCATATATCCACGACTTACACCAAGATATGATGACCAGCAACGCTCCAGCTTTCCCACCGCTATCCTGGAGAGTGGTAAATAATCCGTTTGCGAGACTTTTGGCACAGAGCCTCAGTACCCCTAGTGCTGAGCGGAATGATAAAGGCGTTTTGGACTCGGATTCTGACACGTCTCTCACGTCTACTTCGTCTGGCACAGACACTATCGTGTCAAGTAACTCTTCATCTTTGTCTTCAACAGACTCTAATTCTGGATCTGGATCTGGAAGCAAAGAGGAACGATTCAATTCTGCGTTCAGTCATCCTTGCGCAACAAACATTGGAAATAGAGACGTCGTGAATCCTTGGTCTGATGCTGCTTTGGGGATACACAATGTCACCTTCAATACCACCACAAACGGCGCTGAGACTACTGTCACCCTCAATTCTAGTCATATGAATAACTTATTGCTCGGGCGATTTAATGGACTTCGTGACTCCCGTCTCCTTGCTCGTCCACCTCGCAAGCGCAAAGAATTGCATAACAATACTGCTGCTTCTGACGATGACTCCAACGATGGCTCCGATTTGCAAGGACCACCAAAACAGATGAAATCGATCCAAGGAAGTGTGCAGAGGAGTTTTGAGGTTCTATTGAAGCGAGAGACTTTGAAGTTTGACAAGTTTCCCTCATCTCAGGACGAAGGAAGGGAAGACCGACTATCTTTCGGACTGGCTCGGGATCAGAATTTGACGCAGGGAAAGGCTACTACACACTTGTCGGATTCATTCTCGTGGTTTCTTTCACCCAGACCACAGTATATCACTGGATTTCCTGCTGTAAAGGCGCCTACTGACACCTCTACTAAAAACAACGAACATGTGCCCCAGGTAGTTGTACGTTCGAAAGAGCAGTTTATAGAGAGTATCAAGCAAGTAGCTCCGACGATTCGTATTCCCGTTAGCATCAAAGATCCGCAAGCTCTTGCACGATACTTGGGGAGAAATGGTTTGTCTTCGTTTATTTACGATTCCTGCTCGGTTAGCTAACTACTAGTGACTCAGGTCTACTTACCACAGCTATAATGTGTGTTCTCGCCACATCCGACGTTCAGGAACTTTTGTTAGGCCCTTCACTTCAGGATCACAATGGATTGAACATCGGACTACCTGATTTATTTCGAGGTGTGCATAGTGTATATCAATGTATCTTTTCTGACTTTTTCATGTTTACTTTTGGTATTCTAACCGATAGAGCTACATAGACATGGGACTTTCAGGAATCTCGTTAGGCTATCCTGTGATAACGTACCGCTGAAGGACGATAGCATCATCCACCTTCATCGCCTTCCACTCCAAGACTTGAGTCTCAGTGGTACCAATCTTACGAACGCAGCGTAAGGCGCCTCTGACGTCTGTTGTGTGTTAGCTTACCGTGTCCATTCCAACATAGGATTTTCGTTCTTATTCCACTCAAGCACACATTGATCCGCTTCTCGATCGACAAGAATCCTGCAATTAACGACGACGCTATACCTGCCTTGATCATGTTCAAGAATTTAAAGCTGCTGATGCTCGAAGGTACTCATGTTGATATGGACGGATTACGTCGGCTTGCAGGCAGTATACATTCTGAGAATAGGAAGCTGAGAATTGAAATACCTCTACATTGCCAATACTACTTAGACAGTAAGTTCCTCGTCATGGAATCAAACTATTCACCAAATGCCATACTGTGACAGACATGCATCATCACTACCTCCTTCAACCTGTTCCTCCTCTTCTTGATAGATATGATCGCGAAGATATCTCGAGTCTTCAACTTGTGGAGTTGAGGAAAAATTTGGTAGCTCATAGTGCAGTAAACAGAACAATTTTGACAACGGGGAATAAGGCGGAGTTGAGGAGGAGATTGAGTAAGGTGCTGATGAAGAGGGAGAGAGATATGATGGTGAAGAGGATGTACGAGGATGGATTGATAATGGCAGTTGATGATGATGGTCGTGGTGATGGCGGGCGACTGAATTTTGGTGTTGTTGAGGAGGAAGTTGAGGGCAGAGGATGGGGAAAGTGATGTTAATGGTGGCTGAGATAGCAGCGCAGGTGGTTTCGTGGCGTTTTGCATGCTGTTTCTGTTGCTTACCCTGTGACCATGTTTGCATTCAAATGTTTTTCTTTTGAGTTCGGCGTATCTCGCACTTTGCACTTTCATTGCTGTCCAGGTTTTTGTTAAGACATCGTTATCACGCTCATTGTAATAAAAATTAGATTTCTGGTGCCAACTGGTGCGATCATGCTAGTAGTCCAAGAACACTGGAAGTTATTTAAGCTGAAACTACGAAGATAGATTGATTATACGATTAAAAAAGTCTATCCATGCTGGAAAAGAAAAAAACAGCCAAGCAATTGATCATTGGCGCAATATAAAAATATGCCCAGCTTTACCAAGGCTTACGGCCTTGAAATTTCAGGAGCAGGTGTTTGCTCCGGGAACCTAGGTATAAATTTCTTTTCCAAAGAGCGCTTGGTGCGGACGGGACCAGCGGTAATGGTGGGAATTGTCTGGCAGTTGGAAGAGGAGGGTACAGGGTGTGCGGCAGGAGTTGGAGGTGTGCCTTGATGGAAGGTACTAGTACCGTAGATACCCATTGGAAGACTAAAGACGAGAGTTAATTTTTTAAAAAAAAACGCAAGATCGATCGAGGGAGGGACATACGCGTCGTCACCTTGGCATTGTTCGAACACTCCGGATTCATAATTAGCAGGCATATTCTGTAATCACGTTCCGATGAGTGAGATAAGCTTAAGAAACGATGAATATGAAGTGAGAAAGAGAAGGGAAACGTACCCATTCACAGCCCATCTCGTCGTAGATATGATTACACAGTTGAGTAGCTTGGGGACCTTTACATGCACGAATGCAGAACATGGAATCGGATATAAAGCTAGTCCATTCATGGTATTGCATATCTTTGCTGAACGTGTTACCAAACAATAATCCACCGACTAACAAAAAAGAGAATTAATAAATTCGTTCGTTCACTCAACAAGCAAGTAAAAGACACATACCAGGATTACCCTTGCCAGTAGCTCCACGGTTATCAAGTTCACCTCCATAATCGCCTTGAGGAACGTTGATATTGGTGAAAGCACCTACACCAGTGATCTGGACATAGTCAGGGGTTTCAACAAAGTGTACGCCTTGGAGAGTTCCATCTGGGATAACGCGAGTGCCACGACCGGATTTAGTGCACCATGCGACTTCATATTCTTCAGTACTGCCAATATCACCGGGGGTAGCTAAAAGAAGAAGAGTGGAATAAGTTTAGTACGGAGGCTTCATAGCGGAGGAACCTACGAGGTGCCCAAAGACAGAAGTCATCTGCGCCGCTGGTAGGGTTGAGTTTTTCTGTTAGGCGTCGCGAGTGATGGAAATAGCTTACTTGATCCACGCGGTTTGACATGTTGAGCTTTGGCTTGAACCAGTACCACAGTTATTAATGCCGGTCTGACCTTCTTGGCTCTTTTCAGGAAGGGCATTGGCCATGTATCCAGTGTTCCAGGTTTGATTGGGGTTCCAGACACAGTCCCAGAGGTGGATCTGGTTCAAATTCGAGATTCATCAGAATCTCATGAATCATGGATTGTAAATCACATACGTGAGTTCCATCGGCAGTGCTTCCCTCAGAAAGATCTGCACACTTGTTGTGGTTCTTCCAGATTAAACGGTTTCCCCACTATAATGCACCCGAGTTAAAAGACCTTACACTACTCGAGATATAGGACCACTTACAATATCATAGTCCCACAACTGGTTCGTGCTCTGGTCAACGCAAGTCCAGATTTGCAAGTTGTTCCCATTGGAGGGATTGCCATCCGTGACGTCAAGACACTTATTGCCGAAAACTTTGACAGCACCATCCTTGAACTCCCATAATTGGGATTTGGCACCTGTGCAGCCTTGTAAAGTGACTGCGGCACCGTCGGAGTTGGAAGCGGCCGTCATACACTTGGCTTCGATGAGAATAGGTCATGCAGTTAGTTTGATTGTCGGAATGTATTCATACTTTTGTGGACATACTGTTGGAGAGGACATTTTGAAGTAACAAGTCTCCCTGGAACCTAGAGTATCTAGAATCAAAGGCTGGTTTCAGGAGCGAGAGAGAAGTGACTTACATGGGAGTAGTCGGATCATCCGCCAAGACACCCAGCACGTTCACAAACGCCACGAGGGCAATTTTGTTCACAAGAGAGGTCTTTGTAGAGGCTTTCATAGTTTGTGTAAGGATAGACACTAAAAGAATGTGAGGAGACCAGAGGTCGAACGATAGAGTCAGAGACAAAAGTGAGTGGAAGGGGATACGTCTGCGGTCGACGTATGGTTCAAGCGAGGTAGGTAGTTCTTATACCTTTTCGCTAGCATGCAGTGCAGGGTCACCTGAAGTTATTTTGAGAAGAATGATCTAAAACCCCTGATCTGGTTTGGTGTAGTGTTGCCTAGGAATTCTGTTTTTTTTTTCATCCTCACAGCGTCGAAAAGTTGCGTGGGCCTTGAGCACGATCCACGCCCTGCTTCAAGGAACGATTGAAGAGGGAAGACTCATTGCAATGTTAGTTTCAGGAATTGATGTCCATCCACTCGGGCAAGCCGATGCGCCGCTCACTAGAAGCAAGGGCGTGATGTATTACTTTTTGATGTTCACTTCGTTTACCCAGGGTCTTGAGAGAACGCATACTGTGAGAACATACAGAAACTTCATCCATTATAATCGTACACTCAATTTGCTTGAAACACTCCCATATCAATATAAGACAACGAAAACCATAATCCGAGTACGAAATAGGCACAGGGCCATTTTTCAGGCCAGTTTGACCACATACCTATCCCAAGAGGGATAATTTAATTCGCTTTTCATCTTCTCGATCTCCTTCGCCCTCTCACTCTTCGCTTTCCCTTTGCCATTTCCTTTCAGATCTCCCCTTGCATTACCACTCCTTGCCTTTTCTACCACAAACACCCGCTCATGTTCTCTCCAATTAGTGCATCTAACTCCGTGTTCACATTCAAACCTGGCAGCCGCTATGAGACTTTCAGGGCTGAGAAGAGGCGGGGATGAAATGTTTGAAGAAGGATGTGAAACAATCTTCAGTCTTCGGCTATCATTGTGCACCCTAGCAAAGGGTGGACCTTTGAATTTCCGCAATCTGGGAACACCAAGTTTTTTGAGGATATCTTGTTCGACAGATGATTCATTTTTACTGGTATATTCTAGTGCCTCTGGCGCAAGTCTGGATGAGGATGAAGGAGGAGTGGAAGATGAAGACGAGGATGAAGGAAATGAAGAAACTGGAGTTGGAGTTGGAACAGATGTCGGCACAGGAGTCTCTGGTAATGCAGGCATCAGCGACATGAGCTCATTGATGGCTTCCATATTAGTGGACTGGAGTTTCAAGACAGCGCGAAGATCTTTTGCTCGTAGTCAATTTTACGTCTTGGGGATGTTGATAAAATACTATGAACATACCTTTAATTGCCTCGTCCGGGCGCCCTAACATCCGTCTGGCACGTGCTCGACGGTAGTAGCCTTTGCTGCTGCGGTGCTGAGCGAGTGCGTTCGTACAAGCCTTCTCTGCCTCGATCCAACTAGGAAGGTATAAACGCTGGTTGATACTGTCGGCTTCTGAAAATCGAAGAGAAAACCCACTTATTCAGTTTCAGGTAAGCTTGGGCTAAGTTGAGCTGATAATGCGGCAACTCAGGCTCAATCTGATATGCAACCTCGTAGTGCTCTGCTGCGAGTTTAAAGTCCCCCTTACGAAAGGCTGCATTTCCCTTTGCAACGAGTTGAACACATTGTGAGGCTATATATATTGGAGACAGGACAAACCTTTTCTTTCTCATTCTCCGCGCGGAGGTATCTATATTCCAATATCTCCCTGATTGACATGTCCGATTCCTTGAGTTTTATCCCTCCCGTCTCCAACTTCCTTACGTGTTCCGATCCACCGAAATCTAAATCAATATCCCATATATCTTCTTCGTGTTCTGTTTCCCAGCCATGAACACCACTACCTCTACCATCCCACTCCCTTCGTTTTCCAAGTCGGACCCCACTCTCCTGTTCATCCTCTCTTACGGTACCCTCACAAACTTCACTAAGATGATCCGTTGAGCACCCACACCCACACCACTTGGTTGTGAGTTTGTCTCGTAAAACGAGTCCGTAACCGCGAACATCGAATTCGCGTGCGACCCGCCACAGAGTCTGTGCGACTTTCTCGTATCCGTAACGGACTTTCTCGCGCCAGTCACTCGCATCGTCCCAGTCGGGATGTGCGAGCATCCCGTTGACGCACCCATATTTGAGCTGGCAAGCATCTTCAAGCGCAGATTGACCTTCCTTCAAAGAGTCTAAATGGGGTGGTTTAGAGAAAGCAGGATAAGGTAACGCCTCAAGAGTGTCAAGATGGGCTTTGAGAGAGGAGTAGTAAGGGAGTAGACGGAGGGAATGTAACCCCTTCTTCGCACAGATTGAAACGTTGTTCGTCATTGCCTGAAACAATGAAAGTACGTCAGTAAACGAATTAACGCCAGCAGCTAGTGACGTACGAACTGGCGCAAAGCAGTGTACGACCACAGTACACTCTTCGTCGCAACTCTCTCTCCGGCCTGTCGCATATCCATACTGAGAACCGCTCGGAAAAAATCCTTAATCTCTTCACTGTTATAGTTCCATGCAAGCCAGCTCGGCCCGCCAAGCGACAAGCAGCGCATTACGAAAGTGGGGAGCTGGACAATGGAAAGGGTATACAGATGTGTGGAGAAAAGCCGGGAGATGTCATGGTCGTATCTGATGAGCAGGATGCGCGCAATTGCACGTTCCAGCTCGAATATCTTGGGCTCGAGCTCAGCAGCAGCATTCACGGCCTTTGAGAGGCTGCGGTCGACGAGGGGATTGAGTTTGTGTTGTCTATGTCCATGTCCGTGCACAAAACTGTGGCCATGCACCAAATGGTTGTGCTTAGGATTCGGGGGCAAAGGAGTGTCCTTGACGGCTTGAGTATTTCCCTGTCCCTTCTTCAAGAGGCCTGAAGCTGAACGTTTCTTGACATGAGAATACTTCGCCGGCATCGTTATGATGCCGGGAAAACGTGAACTATAGACGTTGAATCAAGCTGGATTCAGGGTCTTATGGAGGTGTGGTGCTGGTATGAGTACCCGACCCCTTAGTGGAACAGGGTAGAATGGAAGTCTCAGGAGAGATTCTCAGTATTGATCACAGCGTGGTAACAACCACTGGATTTATCTAACCTTTCTCGCGCGATGGCCAAAGTCCGGTCAAAAGTCGTTTGGCTTTCAACCGTGTACACGATGACTAGTCCTGTCGGAATGTTTGATAGAAAATTGGCTTGATGATAAAATTGTACTCCTTGAACGCCGAGTAAGAAGCATCTATCAACTGCTCAGTGTATTGACTTTTTTAGCTTTGCTTGGGACGTCATTCTGGCAATAAGCAATATCTATCTATCTTTGGGTGTATTTTTCACCGCAGATCGAAAAGCCCAGTAACTTGGTGGTAAAAACAGAATGATATCCACTCAGCCCGCATGTAGCTACTGATCAGGCTTTAGGTAGTGACCATGCCGATTGAGAAATTTCGGGAGACTGTGGCGAGTAGTAGGATTGGATCTCTTCCTTGTAATCCCTCTCGGACAGAATGAATAAACCATAAGGATTCTTTTATTTCAGACAGTCTCGTCAATTATCTTGCTGCGACGTAGGCCCTATCCGATTCGATGCTCCTAAGGAGTCGAGAGGGCCAAGGATAGTAATGGCAAGAGGACTGTCAGTCCTTCAGAGCTCTTATTTCGTACTCGCTCTGCTCCAGACATTGGGCGTACGAATCTGCATAGTCGACTAGGGGACCTCAGTCAAGCCACAATGCAGTGTAAGAGAACATACCAGGCAGCTTGGACCGTGCCCTCAAACGTGCAACCACCTCCCTATTGTGCGCAATGGCTGCAAGTTGCGCATGCTTGATGGTTCCTATTCAGAGTGATGAGGCTAGATACATGGGATGGGCATAGCAATCGTGTACCAGAGACGTGAACGACATATGGTATTATCTTCCAGGCATCAATCTCTTTTAGCAGTGTGACGCCACCCCATGCAATACGGTGTTTATCTCTCCCCACCCGTATGATGGCAACATTGGTCATAGGTGAAAAGTATTTCACTGAAACACAGTAAATTAGCAAATGCCGACCAAATTGACATGGAGTCATGTTGACCTGTCAGGGAAAAAGAAACCGCTCCCCATCCAGAATCACCAAAGTTGGTAAGAATGCTCTGCTTGAGAGCACTGTAGATCTTTTTCGCGTCCACTGTATTTGTGTGCGGAGCCTGGGCGAGTGACGGGGTGGCAGAGACGAATTCTACAAGAAGCCAACGATTCTGGGTCACGTATCCAGCGTAGTAACTTGTAGTATACGAAAGATAATCACCTTGAACCTGACCATCACATAGACCGCAAAATGGTAGCAGATATGAATCACGTGATTTTGTGTGGTAGGACTATTTGGAAATCTTAAAATTCATATTCACTGCCCTGACTTCTGATATTTGCTTGGTTGATGCAATCCAAGACTTTCTTGGTAGTTACACTCTTGTTTCATGAATAGGTTGCCTGTTTCGAGAATTGGGCATCAACTCTCAAATGTAATGGCACGGAATGATATATGATTGTCAACATGATGTCGGGTATCAAAAGGGATTCCAAGATGAATCACTACGCTTTTTCATCGTCCTTTCTTCATTGTTACTCGTATGAAATCTGATTCCACCCTTAGAATCAAATTAGAGGCAGCTCTCACATCCCGCGATAACCGATGGATCCGACGTAGACTTCCTGATCCAGCAATTGCGTTGACATCACCATTGACTGATTTTACATCCAATGATTATCTCTCGCTGTCTTCCTCCCAACATCTACGTTCTCTCTTCCTAAACAAACTTTCAATAGCCCCGGATATCCTCGGTTCGGGGGGCTCTCGTCTCCTCGTTAATGGTCAAGCTCATGCTAACCTCGAGGATCGGCTGCGGCAATTTTTCGGTGGAGAAGCAGCATTACTCTTCAATTCCGGATTCGACGCCAATGTGGGGTTTTTTTCTTGCATTCCACAACAGGGAGATGCAATTATCTACGACGAGCACATTCACGCATCTGTGCACGACGGGATGCGCGCGTCCCGGGTCGATCAGCCATTCTTGATCTCATTCGATCATAACTCGTTGCCGGCACTACGCTCGACACTGATGATGATAAGGAATCGGACAAGTACAAGACAGAGTGTGTTTGTTGCTGTGGAGAGCTTGTATAGTATGGATGGAACGTTTGCTCCTCTGAAGGAAATGGTCGGGGTTATTGAAGAAATATTCCCGAGTGGGAATGCATATTTAATAGTGGATGAAGCCCATTCCACTGGTATATATGGACCTGAAGGAAGGGGTCGCGTCGCAATGCTTGGATTGGAAGACAGAGTTTTAGCGAGGCTACATACGTTTGGGAAGGCATTGGCTGCATCTGGAGGTGCGTACAACATCCCGCTATCGAACGTTGGATAGTCATCGTTGAAGAAAAATGGTCAGCGGTCATTGTAACGAACAACGTCATCAAAGACTATATGGTTAACTATGCACGACCCCTCATTTACACCACCTCTCCAAGTTATGTCAATATTATCGCAGCAGATGCGTCATTCGATCTGCTCAGGGACGGAACGGCATCATACGTACGTCTCATTTCTCATTTTCACTTCCTTGTGTAGTCTCAATACTGACCACGTCGCTTGTGCCAGCTTTCGAAATACCTTCTCTTCCTCTCTGCCCAACTTACTAGATCTCTCACGTTCTCTCTTCAACGCTACAATATCCCATCCTCCCTTGTTGCCCTCCATCCATCTACAACCTCATGTCAAAATGACCCTTCACCCATTATACCTATCCTCACACCACATCCTCGCCCCTTATCAGCCTACCTTCTTGCTCATGGGATGAACGCGAGACCTATCACCTGGCCAACTGTGCCAAAGGGTAAAGATCGTGTGAGGATATGCTTACATGCAGGAAACACTAGCCAGGATGTAGATAAACTTGTATGGGGCATTGTGAAATGGGCTGAAGAGATTTTGGCTGCTGATGCGACGAAAAGACTCGATAGAATGGATGGTGATGTTGATGAGGCTAGACCTGTACCTCAGATTATGGAAAGGAGTAAATTATGAGGAGCGGCTAAAATATACATCTACTGTGAGCTTGCCAACGATGAATCATGGGTAGCCGAATTTTCCTGCTTCTGGATTCTAGACCGTCTTGTGCCAGATGGCTCACTGGATTCTAAGAAGCTGACTTGGAGAAAGTATTGCATCCAATTTGTTTGATGGCGTGGACAGTGAAACAGGAAAGAACAGGTCAGTATCAGAGAAGGATTCCAGCCCAATATGCATATACTTTGCCTCTTCCCTATTTCATTGGTTTCCCGATCTCAATCGAAAAAAATCAATTTGATTTGTATACCAAATAATCACAATTTTGTTTGCGGTGCTAGAACGTCGTCGACGTCCTAATCCGCCCGAAATGTCCAAGTCCACTAGATCGGATACGTGACAGACCCGTGCCTGACCAAGTGATCAAACATGAAGACGACAAGTCGAATTCAACCTAATAACCAATGAGCAAAGTCGTCGAAAGCTCAAAAGGAGAGTTATAAGCAGTGCAAATAATAATAAAGGCTCCGATTGCAAATAATCTATAGGGTCAACTGGCCCGCATCTCCACCGAAATTCGAATCACTATGCGACTCTGATGGGAGGTGTCATTCCCGTATTGTGCTTGGTTTCTTCATAGCCATTCAGAAGCGCAGTTGGAATAAAGAGGATGACAGTAGGATGAGAGCGACATACCATGGCTGTTGTCCTTGAGGAAACCAATTCGATTAGGGCCGAAACCAGTGGCTGAACGACGCAGACCAAGCACATCACTTCCGAGCATACTCGCTCGAAGATGCAAGTGTATTCCGACATAGCCGTCGATGCACAGTCATGTTCCATCTCTATCTTGCATTGTCTATATCTACGCCCAGTAAGTAGCCCGACCTGACTGATGACTTTCAGAACTGCTGGACGCTTACTGAATCGCTGAACCTTGACTCACGATACTGACTGAATAGGTTTTACTGCCGAATCCTGATCTTCAATCCAATCACACCTCCACCCCTTCCATCCCAATATTTTATGACTGCTCTACAGACAGGGCACCTCGGGACATTTTCGCCTGTATTGATGGGCACACCCATGTCCGCTCCCCTCTGCAACGTTGTCTTGACAGTAGTGAACAGACATGAACCGCAGAAAACATGGCCGCAAGGGGTAAGAGTGGCATTGCTCGGTGGAAAAAAACAGATCGGGCATGTATATTCGGATAACGGTTCGGGTTCAGGATTGGTGGACTCGGCTGTCTGGGTTATGAGAGGAAGGGTCGGCAAGATTGCATTGCTCTTTCCTTTTCCTTTTCCTTTGCCTTTTGTAGATGGAGGTAGACTGAAGACTTGCACAATCTCGGGATCATCGACAAGCGAGGACTCTATTTTGCATTTCGGCGAATCAGTTCCAGGGGAGATGTTAGTCTCATTGATGATTTTCATGAGACTCAGACTGCTGACTGGACTAGCGGAGGATTTATGACAAGGAGGTCCTTGACGCGTTTCCGAGCTTGAAATACCCGGACCACTCGATCCGGCAGCGATGGAGATGACTGGCAATGACGATGGTGGATGTAGACCGTCAGGCGTAGGTGAGTGATGACTCACAGAGGGCCCTGCCTCGAGTTCCTGGATATCGACGAGTGTAGATGCCTGTGTACGAGTAATACCAGCTCTGGGCGCCGAGTTGCCCTCAACTTCCTCTATGTCCGAGACATCCAACTCATCCATACCCTCACCTTGATTTGCAGACCTTGTCCAATCAGGGATTGATGAAGTATTTAAAGAGACTACGTCGCTGGTATCAACAGGGGGCACCAATTGAATGGACTGTAGCCTTTGTCTCTTTCGGGGCCTGGTCATGCCGGGATCAGAATCATCGCAGCCTGTGGTCTGTATCAGACTCGGACGTGAACAAGAAATATGCCTACATACCTGCAGCGGTCGACAAAATTGAAGTGCTCCTGGAATTACTCGCGGGGTAAGAGCCTCGCCCAGGTGTTATTGAACGCGCCATCCGAGGACTCAGATTCCGACTAGTAGATGGAGATGGAAAAGCAAGAGAGGTGGAATCACGAGAGATTGGAAGCGAACAAGATTCTTTGTTCCTTTTGACTTTTGTTTTCGGCATGAACGAGAGAGAAAATGTATCGTGAGAAGAATGAGGCCAAACGGTAAGATAAGTTGAGATAAGTTTAGAGAATTGGCTCACGACCACACTGACTGGTTCCACCCCAGACTTCAGACATGGTTTGTTCTGTGTCTGCAAGGCTTGGCTAGGAGTCAGTGTGGATTAATAGCACTAGGGGATGACATTAAGGATCAAAAGGATTACAGTATTTTGTGCAATTGAGATAGGTTCCAAATTATGCACGCTGCACATGTAATTACATTATGATCTACAGTTCTGCACTGACTGCTAGTTTTTATTACTAAGATATGTTGAGACTACTACCAATGAACTCAACATGAGGCGGAAGGCAAGTGTTTGATGATCTTTGAAGAGAGGAGTCACTAAAAGCAAATCTGGAGAGAAACCTGGAGAGGTTGGCACTAAAGGTGGCGAGGACCATGTCCAAGAGTTCATCAACTCTCTGGTCTAAGGTACACTCCCATTTTTGACAAGTTCCAACACTCGGACAGACCTATGCATAAGTTAGTAAAACAGAATAGAGTCTTTTTCAAGAACAGAATGGACCATGTGTGCATTCCAAAAAGGTAAGATCACCCTTCCAGGTCCAACTCGAGGTCACGGACACCACTCGAAAGGCAGGAGTTTGATCTGGAAAGACATCGATAGTTATCAATCTTGAACATCAATGATGAAAACATAACTACTTACCTGATGCACCTGAGCACTTGGCATGCTGAGGGATCAGCCCAGTTGTGGACATGGATGATCCTATAGTATGACTGTAGGGCACAAGAGAGACCAATCATTAAGTGGATAGGCGAGTAATGGGTAGCCATGTACTTGGAATGGAAGAACAGAAGCTGAGGTGATGTGCTAGCAAGGCCAGGATATTCCAAGCTTTATATAGGCCATTGGAAGTTTGACCACGACTTATTTAGGAGTATGAAATATTTCTTGGTCAGGGTCCGCTCCATTTTGATTTTGTTGACTACTTTCTGTCACAGTGTTTTGAGCATTTGGTCACCAGGCTGAAGTCGTAGACCGCATTCTCAGCTCACATGGCTCGTTATTGTTGGCACTAAGAGATGTGTCCCGTGTTGTGGTCAAGACATTAGCTCGGCGCCGAAAGACCGAAAACGAGAGAAAAACATGCTGATCGATGGGCATCGTCCAATCTTCCACGGTCGATAATTATGCAGTGCTGATGTAGTAGAAGCAGCTACGGAATTCGTGTACCAACACTAGTACCCGTTTTCATGCATGCCAGCCTCTCCGGTGCACGCGGTTTCAATCTATCTTGGGCATCCAATGGACGCCTCAGCAGGATACCCAAATGCCAAAGCTCCGAAATAACGTCAAGGTGAAGCGATTCTTCAACTTTCCATAGTTTAGATATTGATAGCAAGGGCAATCATAATTGAAGAAATACTTATACGGAAAAAACTGCTCACTAAGTGTGTAATATAGGAACGGCCCTCCACTCATGTTACCTGCCCTACGTGCTCTAATCATCCTTCTTTCCCTTCGGCGGCCCTTGCTGTTGCTGGGAAGAGAACCCCGTTGCTGTACTAGACCCAGGCGTAGGCGGAAATACTGCATAGCTCGGGGTTCCAGGGCCTCCTACTCCTCCTGTTCTTCCTTCCCCACCTACATTCGCCGTTGCACCATTCGCTTGCAGACTTGGCCCATGAGGCGACCTCGGTGGTCCACCCACAAGCGGCGGAGGGCGTATATGTGTATGTCCATCAACCGGTGGTACTGTATCAGGACCAAATGCCGACGGGGAGAACCCGAGTCCTGATGCATGCCCTGGGCCGTGCGGTGGAGGCGGAGCAACAGGACTAGGAACAGACGAGGATAAATACGGCGAAGGCATTGCTGGCGAAGGCAATGCTGGTGAACCAAATGCTGCAGAAACAGGTGTACCCATGTAACTCCCTCCACCTCCATATGCAGGTGAACCAGTAGTGCTACCTTCAAGTACCCATCCATTGCCTTGCCTAACCATTCTACCGGATTGGGGTCTTGCACGGAGTTCACTACCTCCCCATTTGGCGCGTAAACTGACTCCGACTCCAGATGATTCAGCCGCAACAAGTCCTGGTGTTCGGTCTGCTCCTGAAACGACTTCGACTGCACGTGTGGTGACGCGGATGGCGTATCCCATGCAGACGAAAACTCCTCCAATCACGCCAACACAACTGGTAGAAGACGAACACGAGGGTGAGTAAGGGCCTGGACAACTGACAGTAGGAGAGCAGGCATACCGAATCATGAGTTGAATAAACGTAGTCGTTTTTTGATGAATTGTGATACTCATAGGATCCAGATCGAACTTGAAGAAAATTCCAGGGGTTCCTTGACTATGTTGGAGCGCGCGAGTGTAATGGGTGACGCTATACTGATTTGTTTGAAGAGGACGACTACGAGGAGCGATATAGGTTGTTGGAACAACATGAAGGTAGTATTGGAACGCAGTGAAATCTGGTACCGAATCACTGGACATTCAGTAGCCAGGCTCAGGACGCGAGATTATCAGTAAGACATACGTTCTTGTGTGATTTCAAAAGAGTTGTCAAGTGGCTGGGTGATATCAGGGAAATAGGGTCCGAAAGAGAATTCAGTGACGATGTGTGAAAGATTCATTCCTAATCATTTCTAACTCAAACGAGATGTGTATCATAGAAAGATGCGGACACACTAGTATGGTCGACGTGCTCGTAGCTTGTGTATCCGTGACCAAGAGTTGTGATATGAAGGTTTGCTAGACATAAACATACTCGTCAGTTTGCCACTTGTCTAGCTGCACTCAAGTAGTACCTGTGACTCGCTTAACAGCAAGAGTGCCATAGATTCTGCAAGCGCTACCGTCCTCCTGGTAATTGTACGTTGGCTTGAATTTGGGCTCCGAGCTCCGGCGTAGAAGCGTATCAAAAAGGCCACGCGATCTTCGTGACTGAGAAACGACCTGCGAAGCAGATAACGCCTTTGAGTGCCCTCTAAGTAAGCGGCCAAATCAACATCCATTCATCTCCAGAAAAAGTCCAGTTATACAACACTTACTTCAGTGCAGTTGCATGTGAAACATCAAAGTTTGTCTATGCAAGAATACAGTCAATGAGCATGTTCCATCTCGAAATGGCTCACTCACGCCTTCACGACGAAATCCACCGCTCAATAAAAGCCTGTCACCAACAACATCTCTCAAATCGACACTCAAATCTAACCAATCCAATCCGTTAATATCACTTGTCAATTCCGAGGCAGCGGTTGAAACCACTCACACCGACAAGGCATATTCACCACCATGTCCAGATTGATAAACATATACGGAGCGTTATCCTTGTCAACGTTGAATCTATATTCAGGCCATCCCCAGAGATATTCTCCAATATCATTGAGCATGAACATGAACACCACAAACATGACGAAAACGGTCATGAATCCCCGGCCCTCTGAACGGGCCTTGTACGCAGAAGGCACCTTGGGGAAGGCATCAAATTTTGTGAGGGGCGCAGCAGCGGCATCCAGTTTACTGAGAACAGACGACTCGTCTTCAGAGCGAGCCATGTTAGAAAGTCAGAAATTCAGACCCCTGTCAACGTGTACTGGTCTCGTGACTAGAACTGGTGTTCTGGGAACTTGACATATACTCTATCTGAACTTATTTCACATATATAAAGATAGCTAGAATTATATTATTTTACCAGATAAACACCCACACTCGCAATGAGTTGCTCAAGTATTTATAGATTTCTCATATGCCACTTACTTATTTACTTAATATAATAGATTACTAATATACACCCCAGTAGATACACTATTGTCTAACCAGTTCAAGGTTATATTACTATTATAAGTAGTTGTCAGTTGTCCACACTGCGTTATGCAGACTGTGCTTTTCCCCCCCTTCCAGCAATAATCAGAACAAGGTGTAAACGTTGTCAGTAACTATTACATATTTCTCCGGTGACATGGGAGCAAAAACGTGCCACCCTGTAACAACATTGGTTAAGGACCTAGACGCAGGTGTAGATTCCCTTAAATTCTTCTCACTAGTAAAAGGCTCACTTATCAAACGGATGTTGAGCTACAGAAAACATTTGGAACACTGGGGAAGCGATATTACGAGTAAGTAAGAATGCGAATGCATGAGACATAGTACCATTCTAGTGGATCAAAGTGAGAACAGCTGTCGAAACAGCCGTAGAACCAAGAACAACGTATCCTGTCACGTAGCATGCCCTCACGTTCATAACTGCCAGCAAGCACATAATCAGCATCTAAGCTAAGCCACCAGAATTCGTACGCACATTTCACGACATCCCAAGCCAGATGCCTTAGTCCATTGAACGAATGGAATGTGAAAGGCAAAGCAAGAATAAACTTCCCGAGATACTTCACGGCATCCGGAAGGCCCTGAGCGAATCCAACGACATGCGCACTGTCGAATGTTCCAGGAGCAACTAAATACGCCATCGAGAACCCGTACAAAACTGTACAATGCGCACAAAATCAGCACGCGATTTTGACACTAATAAGCAGAATACGTACGGACACTCAGACCAATTCCAGTAAATCGATTAGCAATTGACAGGGTCCAGGTCAACTGAGGCTGATAGATTGTAAAATGCGGGCTACTAGGCCGATTTAGGCGCTGTTTGTTGAGAATGGTTTCATTAGCCGAAGGCGGGAGAGACTCTGTCTGAATGGCCCTGATTGTAGATACATGAGCAAAAGCACTGCATATATACAGGACAACTCACCGTCTGCACAGTATGTTATGCAAAGCAACCTGATTTCTGACAGCTGATGAAAGAGAGTGAACAACTGCTCGAAAGACGATGTAATTACTCACTGAGTCTCGGATTGAACGCAGCCCTTCTAAGTGCTGAGCCGATTCCAAAAGTTCGAGTAGACATCATCTTTGATAGAGTCGGACGAAACAGGTTATTAAACTCCGTTCAAACACGTGATTTCTACAGCTATAACGCATCATCGTTTACTGATCTGAGTATCTGTGTCGAGGAAGAGCATAATCTCTGGGGCAGAGATTGCGTGTTTTTTTGCCTTTTCTCCGACATTGTCGTATGATTAATATTCTAGGGGACGGTGGGATACATTTCAAGGTTGGCTAGTAGGCATTCTCAGGAACTCGTTCAAGTCCAGTAACTGGCCAGATAACAACTTTGCCCAGAGGAATTTTTGAGGATTCACCATATGTAAGACTGGGAAAATATCCAGCGATGTCTCTCGTTTGAATGGCATAAGGTTGGTAATAGTTGTATTTATATGTATGATTTGATACATAATATTTCTTCCTACGGGTTGGGAATGACCATTTAATTATGAGTCACAGCTTGTGTTCTATGCTATAGTAAAACATTTATGCAAAATAAAACATGATTGCACTCTTAAGGATTAGATAGCAAGAGGGAGCTTATCTAGCAGAGGGGGTGCAGATACAGAAGACAGCAGACAGTGTAAGGATAACTGAATTCATGAGGGATTTGGCTGAGCTTTCCTATGTAATAGAAGAAGAATTTGCATCAAGTAATTGGTGGTAAGTGTACCTTAGCTGTCCATACTAAATATGTTCACTGTACTCAAGATAGAGGATGTGAATACAAAAGCATATAAACCTATAGATACACTTCCCTTCCTTTTACTCTCTTCTAGTAAACTAATCTGTTAACTTCAATGGGAGAAGCAACTTCCCTTCCACCCCACTATTAGTGTCTTGGATGTTCAGGAAACATCTCTCTGCCTCTGTGTGGATTTGGACATGTTGAACAAGGGTCACCACATCAACAGTATGCTTGGACCATAGCAACAAACTTAGGCCATTGCATGGACCACTACTGTAAATTTTCACCTCTTTATTGTTACTCATTTACATACTATATAACTTGAGTAGTCACAATTACTCACCTCAGTTGTGTTCCATACACTGAAACTCTCTGTGGTGAGTATTCTAGTCTATCCTACCTATATTCCTACTTACAATCATGTTGTAGATATTTACTGTTCTTTAGGTAAATATAGTTGTGTTCTATACACCAAAACTGTTATAAGACAAAAGTATGGACAGACTTTAGAGTTAGGGTTAGAACAAAGATAAAATATAGAAGTAGTTATATTATTAGTCTACAACGGGAGAAGGACATGTGACCTGGAAGTCATGTGAGATGATGTCATAGGCTTAGAATGGTCTAGAGTGGTCTATAGGTCTAGAAGGGTCTACAAGACTAGAAGAGCCTAGACGATGATATCAGGAAGCATATACACCACATTGCTACCACATGGTTAACACATGGACGTTAGGGCAGGATGCACAGTCTTGCACAGTCAC
>Ga0157368_1000325_pt1 | contig 22790 bp, 26 predicted proteins | sample AttbisABBM3_FD_113146 | JGI IMG/M metagenome (GOLD analysis project Ga0157368, IMG submission 113146) | Fungus gardens microbial communities from leaf cutter ant in Botucatu, State of São Paulo, Brazil - Atta bisphaerica ABBM3 | ecosystem: Host-associated > Fungi > Mycelium > Unclassified ...
AGATATCCAGTCTTCCATGATGGGAATACTCCTATCAAACTCAGTCTTCTATGGCAGAGTTCTCTTATCTTACTGTCAGTGTCTCACTACTAAAACCTCTACTCAGAGTGATATATTGAAACCCTAAATATCTCCTATACATCTGACTTGTATATAAGACTAATAGTTATACTATAATTTGCTAGTCTGATAATCAATGAAGATAACCTCTATTGAACTCAATTCCTAGTGTTCAATGGTGATATATCCAATTAGTACTTACTTCCATCTCAGACTTTATTTATTTTTCTAAAGTTACAACTATGTGGCAGACAGATGGCACAATACATAAGCTAAAGCTAAGGTTATTTTACAAGTCTGCATCATCAAGCTCTTTTTACAGAGTTTACATACTCTGTGTATTTCCAAGCCAATCCCATAGACTTTCATCTCCTGGTATGAACTGTGCTTGATAATGAATTATACTCTATTCCAATTACCAATCAATCTGAGAACTAGACTCTGTATTCCTCATTAAGTCTATAGAGTTCCAAACAACATTTTCTGTAGTATCTGATAACCTAGAGTATATATAGTAATAGATTATTATTAGATTACTAGTTCTGTATTTAAGAATATAGTCTATTGTGTACTATTTTTCTTAGTCTGATTATTAACTTGGATTGTGCTATACTTAGATACATCTGCTTGAATCCCTACTATCTAAAATCCTGACCATGTAATGCATATACTAGGTACAATATCATCTGTTGAAGCCAAGGTCAATCCATCTATATAGCACTCCTTTTAACTCTGTTTCAGAGTCTGTTCTCATCTAAGTTCTTTTCTGTCTCTATCTTCTATGCTACTATCATAGATAAAATCAACAAGTGTGAATCACATCTAATAATAATTAATACTGCTAAATTGTATACTAAGTGTACTACCTAGGGTAATTATCTGAAATAAAGACCATTAAGTGAGTTATCCTGATTTTTAGTGATTCTTGGATGTTAGGAAGTAAAGTTCTATGAAGTTAATAAGAGACCAGTAAGAATATCTGAGGTGAAATAAAGATATATGATCTATACTAGAAGAGATTGAGAAGTATAGATAAGAGAAATGAGTTATTCATAGGTTGAAACAGATGTGATTGGAAAACAGAATATGATACTATACTTCTTGCAATATATCTCTATAGTAGCAATGTAATCATTTCTGAACTCCTTAAATACTTGGTCTTCTATGGTGGAGATATTCTTATTGAACTTGATCTTTCATAGTAGAGTTCTTCTATTGACTTCTTTTAGTATCTTATCACTAAAACCTCTACTTAGTACTATACTTTAAAATCTCCAAGCATCTCTTATTATTCTTTTTTGTATATAAGACTAATAGTTACACTGTAATTCATTAGTTTAATCATTAAATATTCAAGTAAACTTAATTCTCTATTATAACTTAAGTCCTTAAGTAAAGACAAAAGAACTCAATAGAGTTCCAAATACAGTATAGTCTATCTTATATACTATATACTGTAGTCTGTGTGCACATTACAACTAACTTACTCTAAAGTACATGTATTTTTCATAAGACCAACATGTTGTTATTATGATATATAATATCATCTATTCTAAAACCTTTGATATTCTTTTCTGTATCACATGATTATGTAACTATAACTTGTGACTTATATAACCATTATATGTAATGTCATACCATCTCTTTCATCTAAGTATAAAATAAAGAAAAGTAAAACCAAAAATAAAATAATGAGAAATGAGAAAAATAAAATAAAAGTAAAGGAAAATAAAAATGAAATCAAGTCCACTGTTCACAATTCTAACATTCTCAATATTCAATAGTAACATATCATATTAGTCTTCATTCTTTTTGGACTTAAATCTATCTCTTAAAGTTATAACTATATAGTAGATAAACAATATAGTACATAAGCTAAAGCCAAGGTTATTCTGGGAAACTTGCATTACTAAGCTCATTATATAAAGTTTTCTTACTCAGTATATTCTTGAGCCAATTCCATAAACTTTTACCTTCTAGTATGAACTATACCTGATATTATTAATTACTCTATAACTGATTACATGGTTTCTTATGATTTCTATGAAACTCCAAACTTTATATACTAGTATTTAAGACATGTAGATACTTTATAGTTCTTTAGCTTAAAAATCAACTAGCATAGTATATTGTTATTTTAAGTACTTATACTTAGAAGTTCAACTTCTTTTATATTCCACTTTTTATTAATATTTTGTTTCTAAATATAACTGCTATAACATGTAAAAGTATAGCATATTTACTAAAACCAAGATTATCCAGAATTCACATTTATACTTATTAGATAATATTTCTATACTCTTCTAATATCTTTTATAGTTTTCTTATAGGTAGTTTTCTCTTCTGGGTATATTTATTATATAATACTCAGAAGATGAGAAATATCACATATAATAAAAAGTAATAGCATATTGCTGAGCTAATGAAGATACTTAAATAAAGAAAGAAGCACAAAAATATTAGAAGACTTGAACTACTAAGAATGTGCACTTGGCTACTAAGAAAGAGAAGGAATATTACTAAACAAAGGAGACAAAGCATATCTATTAGATAAAAGAGGCTGCTTAGCTAAAGCAAAAGAAAAGAGAGTTAGAGACAGTATATTTGAAGTGCATGTAAAAAGAGGTTAGGGAGGAATTTAGAGTGCAGAAGAGACAAGAGTTGGAAGTAAAGAAGAGAAAGAGAAAAGCAATAGAGAGAAGAATAGTAAAGAAGACAAGAGAAATAGTATTAAAGATGTCCTTTGAGAAGAATTGGATCAAGAATGTCAAGAAAAAAAAAGAAAAAGACAAAGAGATATATATTATGGTACACTTAAATCTTGATATTTTATTTTGATTTTATTTTCCTTTTATCTATTTTCTTTGATTTAATTTTTCTTTTCTTTTCTTTCTCTTTTATTTCTTGAACAATGAAAAGGTACATGACCACAGTCACATAATGTGATATTATAAGTTTAGAACATAGTAGAAGAAACTAGAACAATAATATCAAGGGTATAACTGCAACATGTTTATTTTGTAGTAACAGTATAGTAGACTTATAGATGACATATGTAATTTAGAATAGGACTTGTAATAGTAGTATATATACTTAGTATGCTATTAATAGTTTTGGTTAATAGTTGCCACAACAGCATAAAAATGTGAATATAGATGGCTACCTGCTTAAGATAAAAGAAAGCTACTCCTATAAGTAGTACTTAAAAGTAAGCTAGGAGTACTTGTCTTAAACTCTCTATTATGATTGCTTTCTCATATCTTATAGGTAGTTGCTTTATGGACAATATGTGTTGGGGTTTATTTTACTTCTAACTCATTATCTGCTATATCTTGTTTCTTTATATATAATCAGTCAGTGTCTCATGTAGTAGTAGAGGCTTCCTCATATTTCCCTTACTTGTTATCTCAAGGATGTCATATATATTTCTCATTGTCAATAGATATATATAGCTATAGATACTATTTTGTATTCTTATACTTTATAAATTGACTTATTCTCCACTCTTAACTCAAGTCTTTACCTAAGTTGCAACCTAAGCTAAGCTTAAGGTCATAACATTTGGTAAAGCATCACCAGGCTTATCTTGCAAAAGAAGAGTGCATAGTAGTTAAACCACTAAAATATCATAACAAGACTATGGACAAGAAAGACATATCAACAATATCAAGGCACAGATATTGAGATATTAGAAAAAATACCTGGATTATTGAGAATTACCAAAGAATATGTCTCAGATAAGAACAAAATAACTAAAACAAGAATACCAGAAGAGAATATGTTGACAGTATTAATATTAGCACCAACAGTATTAAAATAGGCAGTAATGCTAAAGAGTATAGTCTTAGATCCAGAATAGTTTAATAGCAACTGGACAAAGTTTGGAGACTAGTAGAAGAGAATATGTTTATTTTTTAAAAGTAACAAGGTTACAACAACTGATGACAAGATAACCACAGTATTAGCTTGACTTAGAGAGGACATTGCAGAAATTTATGTACAAAAGAAAATTAACCAAATGAAAGAAAAAGATAATATTTAGGATTGGAACAAGTTCATCAAAGAAGTAAAAACAGTGTTCAGTGACAAAAGCAAGACAGTAGATGCCAAATGGAAAATTGAAATATTTCAATAGAGAAAGAAGCATATTGCAGACTTTATAATAGAGTTTGAAGTATTAGCCATGAAGGCTGAAACTGATGATATATATGCCATATTTTTGCTAAAGAAGAATATCAGAAGTGATATCATCAAGACCATATTGGAATATTTATTTATAGTAGCACTAGAGACTTTGAAAGAATAAAAGATGGCAATTACCTCTGTTGGACAAGAATACAAGTTTACAGAGAGCAGGCATAATTACAAAACAGGAACCAAAATAATCTACAGAGACAAAAGAACACTTATAGAAATTGGGAAACCCAAAGACAACTATAACAAAGATAGGAAGCTTAGATGCTTTAATTGTAACATATATAAACATATGGCAAAGAATTATTGAAAGCCAAAGAAAGAAAAAGAAACAAGAAAGTACTATAAGTATGATAAAGTGGAACATCTAGCAAAGAACTGTAAAACAGGACAAAAAATGAAGAATAGAAGTATATAAGAAAAATCAGATGATGAAGATGACAACAAACAAGAGAGTTTTGTCAGAGATTTAGAGTAAGCACTGTAAAACATGCTTTGTTAACTGTACTTTATTGGAAATAATAGACTAGTTTTCAGACTAGAATTGTATGATTTCTACCTCATGATTGATTATTTTTTCACACACAAAAATCTTTTTAATGTTTGCATTTATTTGCAAAAAACTCCATTATGTTCTTTTACATCTCCTTCCTCCGTCCCCCACCTACCCAATCACCTCCGCCAAACCAAATCCACATCACACCTCAAGTATCCAATGATCTTCGCACAGAACCATACAACTTTTCACAAGACATCTATTACTCTTGGATAGGGCCACTCCAAGGTCTAGTCTCTTCTAAGAAAACAATTGCCACGACAAAAGCTACAGTCAAAAAAGCAACAAAACTCACTGTATACCGCACTTCTTCTGCATTCAAAGAAATCTCTGTACCTCCTCCAACTGGCGTACGCGATGGTCAACAATGGCAACTCGTACTTACACCTTCTCCAGACGTTATAGTTAACTATTCGATTGACTTGTTTGACGAGAATATTGGATCGGGCATGCCATTTCCCGTAACTTCTATGCCTATTTTGTTTTCAAGTAAAGGACTAGGTGGGAAAAGAGTTTTAAGAAAACAAGAAAGGATACAACGTGTGTATCGGATCTCTAATGGAGGTGGCGAAACAGAGAATAATATAGAGGGTTCAAGTCCTCGTGAACTCAGAATCACTGAACAAACCTCTTTTGACCTTGATAAAGTGCGTCTCACGTCCTCTTCGTTTCATATATATGAAAAGAAATCCGTTAACCAAGCAGAACATAGAAAATATGGGACAGTGGAATTGGTCTTAGTTCTTGGCTCATCGAGTTTCATCGAACATTTCACAGTGAGAATCAATCGAATGCACCTCTCAGAATGTTATGGGACAGGCTGTTTTCTTCGAAACAACGGCATATAGTTGAACTAGGTTTGTTAAACCGAGTCTTGTGTGCAGCTCAAATCTTTTGAATATGTGGGTAGGCGCTGGAACTGGCATTGTCTCGTTAACACTTGCATCATTACGCCCTCGATCCGCGTCAACTGATACACAGGTGAACAAGATAATCATTACAGACCTCGGTAAGCATCCCATCCAGCTTTCCAGCCATAGTCAGAGCTCATGATCAATTCTGCATAGAGAGCGCTATTCCATTACTGAACCACAATATCTCCTCCAATCAGCTTCTATACCCAGATAATGTCCCTCAAGCTGATGTTCTAGACTGGGACGAAGACGAACTTCCTGAATCTGTGAGGTCACTCGGAAAAATTGATGCCATACTGTACGGTCATCTTCTCAACATATCAATGTCAATTGATCTCACCCTTCTTCGAATGTAATAGCATGTCAGATGTAACCTATAACACAGACTCCTTCCCTGCGCTCCTATCAGCAACTTCAAAACTCTTGCAGGTAGGCAAGGAACCTCCCGTGATATTGCTTGGGTACAAAGAACGCGATGAGGCAGAGCGCTCATTGTGGAATATGATGGAAAATATAGGAGTACATCTCGAGATGATCGGATTACGGCGAGGATTCACAGATCCACCAATTGAGATCTGGTACGGCAAATATACTTCCTCCCAACACGACATGATGCCCATAAAGCGCGAATGATCGTTATCAGTAAGAGCGGTCAGTACAAGAAATCTAGATTTTGTAGTTCCACGCATAGCCTCGCCTGTGTACATGTACACCTCTTAAGTTTCGTCGTCATCGTCGTCATCGTCGTCATCGTCCAGAGGGATAAACCTCCTTCCATCACGCTACACATGCTCGAGTCAGTATACATCCTAACAAGATAAGGACCTACAGCCGATTCTTTGACTTGATTCTTGAAAGCAAGCGAAGGTGTCGAATGCAAAGTTAACCCTGCTGGCGGATTGAGGGTCGAATTTTCCTCATACTTAGGAGGAAACCTAGCATTTATTCTGGACCGAGCAGGAAGCCGAGAGACTGAGGTGGGTACCAAAGTGGATTCACGTGAACCAGCAGGCAAGACTTCAGACTTTTGAGATGTATCTTCACTGAGCATTTGGGGTCGCACGATTTTGACATTCGGCAGCTGAGCTTTCGGTTCTCCAAATGTTGGAAGCCAGGATTTTGATAATGTCCTTGAAAAACTGGAGCTGTTGGCTATTGGAACAGGTGAGCCCTTAAATACTGGAGGAGAGACATGGGAGGCAGGCTTCTGAGAAGATGAGGTAATACGCTGGAGTAAAGATGGCAAACGTTTTGTTGAGTTCTCCCGGGATAAAACTGCTGAGGCAGCAGGGCAAGGTGTCGCGGCTTTAGGCCGGGGGGTTGCGAAGACAGAACGTGGAATTCTAGGGATCATAGGGGTAGTTCGTGCCAAAACAGGTGATCGAACCGGAAGAGATATGATTGGTTGAACAGAAATTGGGCCAGAAATCTTTTTGTCACTCTTTGTAGAAGTGGAAGATGGAGACTCTAGTGATTCTATGCGAGGCCTTTTAGTGGAGTGGCCGGTCGAGCTCCCGGAAGGCCTCCTTTTCCGAGAAAGCGTAGTAGTGCGCAGTTGACCAGTCAAATCCCGTTTCAGTTTTGTCACAGTCGAAACAAGAGACTCATTGGCCTCCCGTATACTCGCTTTCATTTGATCAAGCTGGGATGGAAAATCTTGAACCAGGGACAAGAGAGGCAAGACAGCAGACAATAGAGCATTTTGTTGGTCCTGTATACTCTTGAGAATTTGTAAGTGTGTCTCAAGTGCTTGACAGTGCGTCTGGTTGAACTAAAAGTATGGTGAGAAATGGGTATCCACGGTGCCAGAGTGTACCATTTGCAGAGCGTCCAAACGTTGGTTGAGACCTTCCATGCGAAGTTCTAGTTTCTCTTGAAATGCCAAGAACTGTGGTTCCTGAGCAGGCTGTCCAACAGCATTCTGTACTTCTCTCTGGCTTCGATTGACTGACAACTAGATGAACACAAGCGTGCATGTGAGATGGAAAGAGCCGACCCAGATCAATTATGTCGTTGGTGAGGGTGTCTCGGTCCTTTTCAAAGAGCATACCAACTGTTTTCAGCTGATGATTGGCATCTTGCATGCCTTTGAGCATCGCATCGGCGCGAGAAGAAAACTGCTCAAGGCGGGCCTGTGTGTCATACAGTAATATCCGCGTTGAGGTGGCATTGCGGTCAACAGGTGCAACGGGTACTTGGAGCGTGTCCAGATCTCTGGACTGAGTCTTGTCTTTTCGCAGGACATGGGCCCACAAAGCTTCTGTAGGACTGAGCGTAGACATATATATGTCGTCCGAACAAACGCGGTCAGCTTGTGACAATCACATAGGATTTTCGATCACGTGTTCTCATCTACCTTTGTTGAGACCAAGTCGCATGGCGCCCTCTCGCCAGGTCCGTATTCAGGATGAACCAGCTCAGGATGGTGATACCGACCAGGACTCTGAGAAAGGGACCCCACGCCCGTCAAGGTCAAATCTGAAAAAACGACTGAGCGAAATTGATCCAGACGGGAGCTTCATTGGAGACCCGTCGCGGGTGCCGTTCAAGTCGGTGAGTCTGAATGACGACGCGGCAGAGAAGAGGCGGCGACGGAAGAGTGCGAAGATAGGCTTAATTGAGGACTTGGAAATGGGTGAAAATGCCGATGATCATGAAAACAATCCAGAATCGCGGCCACCACGACAGAAACAGCAGATCAACATCCTCCCTCCACCAGCACAAATGGACGTCCCAAGAGATATCATGAACTCCAATTTCGAGGAATGGATGAAAATGACCACCGACAATGTGCGTCGTCCTTCTCGTCTTCACCTCATTTATCCATTATCACTGTAGAAAATTAATCCCGCAAATTCGTGGTTTAATGCCCTCATCGATTATTTTGCGGACATGAAAATTTTGCGCAATGACGTAGACAACTCGATCAATTTCCAGCGTGCATCATCCACACTTGACGGTTGCGTCAAGATTTGGACAAGCCGCGTCGACAGTGTCCAGGCGGAGACCGGCAAGCTCCTCAGTAATCTCGCCAACCAGCGTGATAGCCACGAGGACGAGGACTCTGATAATCCAGATGCTGATCCTACACAAATAAAGAAGAAGCGAGCTCACCGGCCAGCTGCTACTCTCGTCAAAGACCCTGTGCAGTTGCGCACAAAGAAACTTGATCTCGAATTTTACGTTGATCCGCTTTTCAAAAAAACATGTGCAGACTTTGACGAAGGCGGTGCCCATGGCTTGCTCATGAACCATCTTAGTTTGGGCGTTGGCAGCGACGCGCTTCGGATCATTTTTGACGCCAGTGACTCAAAGCGGAACGAGGATGAAGAAAATGTCGAAGAACCGGTTCGCGAGATCGACATCAGTGACCTACAGCGTGAGTCTGCTTATCTTGACCTAGGACACAATAAACTTACTGTTCGCATACAGGTGAGTTCTTCTCAAATCTCGACGAATTCAAAGACAAGAAAATCGCCCCTTCACTTGTTGGATTCGAATTTTCTGGTGCCAACACTGCCTTCCATGCCCCCTCTTACACCGATCCTGTCATTGACGATGACGAGATCGATAACGTTGGTGGCCCCCCATTCGAATTTGGCGGTGATGATTTTGACGGTGGCGATTATAATGTCGCTCCTGTAGAGGATTTCTTCAGCGGTGCAGATGCCGTTAACGATGACTACGGTGGTGGGATGGGTAGAGACGATTATGTGGGTAACAGTGACCCTGCTGTTCCTAGTGCAGGGGGCGATGATGGACCTGCCACAGGTCCTTATATACCCTTTGATCCTCGTAACGTGCCAAATCAGAGAGACCTTGTTATGGCTATGGCTGATGCAGACGAGAATGGAGCACTCGACTATTTCGATAAGAACTTCATGAAGAATTGGGCAGGTCCTGAACATTGGAAACTTCGCAAAGTCATTCGTAAACGTACGTATTCACTTGTATTCCTGCACCTGTCCTACTAATGCTCGTCTAACAGCTGAAACAAACCCGAATGAAGCCAAAGCAAAGAGGAAAGAAAAGAAAGAAGCTTTCAAGATTGATTTCTTCAAACCACACGACAAAGACCTCAAGGAACTCACCAAAGAACTTTTTGCTCCCGCCGGCAAAGGTCAAAGTATTAATTTGCCAGGAACAGGAACGGGGAGGAAGGGTAAGAAGAAGACAGCAGAGAAGAAGAATGATCATCGGTTGCCTGATGATATGCATTTCTCAAGTCGACAACTTGTCAAGCTGTTTCTGAAACCCAAGTTCGAAGTTTGTAATATTCCATTTGTGAAGGAATGTGACTGATGTCACACAGCTTAAGATGCGCGGAAGAAGAGTCAAGATTAATGAAGATGGCGATGGGGAGGTTGATGTTAATTTCTGGGCTCAGGCAGCTGCCGATCAAGCCAACGGTCGCAGAGGTGACGAAGATGAAGGTAAATCAGTCCAACTTGATTGCACCCTTTCTCAATCATTTTTTCTATTCTTCTGTAGATGCAGACACCAATATACCCTTTAACACCCAATTCTTCCAAGATGACTACGACGATGGCCCAGGTTTCGGCCCAGGTTTCGATGATGATGGTGATGGATTTGGGGTTCCTCCAGATGTAGATGATGAACAGGATTTACTCCTGTCAACTCAAAACCCGATGAAACGACCTTCAAGGCAGACAGTCAATTATACAAAGAGAGCGAAGAGGGTGGATGTACGGAAGCTCAAAGATAATATTTGGAAAGGCTTGGATATCATTGTACCGCAAAAGAGATCAGAGAAACACATGGTTAAAGACGGGGATGAGGATATTTATAGCGATGAAGAAGATGGAATGGTGCGCTCACCATCAATTTTCGGTTATCCAAAATGACTCAGTGACCAAATAGGATGTCGACTCAGAGAAACCACTTACAGATCCGTCAGAAGCACATCAATTCAGTCAGGTTATAGCTGGTCTGCAGAAGACGTATCCGAAAGACAAGATGGACGAAATCAGCACGAGTTTTTGTTTCATTTGTCTGCTGCATTTGGCTAATGAGCAAGGATTGAGACTTGAGTCAAATGTTGGGGAGGATGAGGCTGTCATATACAATACAGAGGAGGATCCAGATGCGGTTGGAAACGATGGTGGTAGCGGTTGGAGGGTTGGGGATATTTGGAATGTTAATGTCAGTGTCGATGTTTTTTTTGCAAATGAATGATGCTGACGACTTGATGTATGTGCAGGTTTATCGAGACCCCGATGTGATCCTAGCGTGAAGACAGCATTATTCCCATCAGCTATTTATGATTCTGATCTCTTGTACACTATCTTGGTTTTATTGTTTGTTTCCAACTACATACCTCATTGGTGTACAATCATATTTATCCAGGGGATGGCGTAATGTATCTTGCTCTCGCCTTACGAGAGGAGAGTCACGTATTTTATAATTATTTTATAATTTTGAATTTTTGACACCATTATTCTGAAAATGCACAAGTATTCTCCAAAGCCTCTCCAAAGCTCAGGGGTAAAAGGAATCATTCCGACTGTCTCTTCAAATAAACCAGGGCCTCAATGACCGAGTGACCGGAGAACAAGTTGGATCACTTTAATGACTTCGACAATAAGCTTCGTAAAGCATTTGTTCTAGCGCTATCATGAGCATTTGTTATGATACTGGCCTTTTGCGATTGAGCAACCTTGGACTGAGATGACTAGTGAATCCAATAGTGATCCAATAGTGCCAATGGCCTGCATGCTCATGTGGGTTCGCGAAGTAATTCCAGAATGGCAGCTCCTTGCGCATATTGCAAAGTCTAGTGGATACAAGGGTAAAAAAACAACGAAAATAAATGCAGACAGTTTCGCGAGAGCACAAACCACCGGTCAAGACGTGACATAAAGGAAAGACGCAACATACGGAGATCAGAAGAAGACCTGGATCGAAAACGTCGTATCTTGTGTTGGTTCAGGAGCGTATAGGAGGCTTGGCATCGAATCGGGAGAGAGCTGACCAATCGCTGTGGTTCATTAACGTCAGACATTATCAACGGCATCTCAGGGTGACACATACATGTTTTGAAACATGACGTGTCTTTTCATGTGGGAAACGCTTGGACGCAATACTGGATTAGGCATGAGGGCCTGAAAGTGAGAGGGAGTAGTTGGAAAACAATACTGGACAAAGAAAAAAAGACAAACTTTCTTTAGGAAGTCACGTTGAACCCCCTCAAGGACATAGTCAGGATCGACGACAATAGTGAATACGTCGTATTTGTCTACAGCGGAATCATAGGCGAAAGGAAGCTGAGAGGGTGCCTTCAGTAAGGAATTGTTGTCATGGGTCTGAAAAACAATGTTCACATTACCGGTCAAGAGCTCGTGAAGAACACAGCCCATCGCAAAGTAGTCTACGCCATAGCTGTAATACTTACACTGCCAAACCTCAGGGGGTGCAAATCCCTGTGTGCCAAAGGCCTCATTAGTGGTATGGGGATTGCTATCCAGAGCCCAGATCTGAGGAAATAAATCTCCTCCGGTCCGTCTCAAGCTATAGAACAAAGGATACTCCTCTCTAGACACGGAATCGTGATCAAATATTTTCGCTGTGCTGAAATCAAATATCTTGACGTGGCCGGTTGCATCGAGCATCATATTTTCTGGTTTGATGTCGCGATGGACTATGCCAAGAGTATGAAGCCAGTGGAGGCCAAGCAGCTGATCGTGAATCTATTTCAGGGGAGAGTACAAGACAGCCATCCGCAGAGCCTTACCATTTCAGCTGTCCAGAAGATAGAAAGCTCGGGATCAATGCTCCTTTTAGGCCTTGCATAGTCATAGACATTCCCACCAGAGAAATAGGTCTGCAACAATCCAGGCAAATGAATAGTCATATACAACAAAGTAAACAACTTACCATGGCAATCAGTAGATGTTCCTCTGAGCACTGCCAGTACCTTAACTTAGGAGCCCAATCTGAGTCTTCTACGCGTTCTAAGGCAGCGATCTCGTCCACAAAGGCGGCATCATGGTCCAGAATTCCATCCCTCTTGAAAAATTTGATAGCAAAATGCTCATTCCCGTAGCCAATCCCGTGGTAGATGAAGCCATAGGCGCTTTTGCCAGATACCTCATGAAGAGAAAGATAGCTCATGAAAGCGTCGCTACAGTCGAATGAATGCAATATATCACTGACGTCCTGCGAGGGATTCATAATGGTGAGGACATGACTGGCATCACATACAGTATTGGAGACGTTGGCTGACAGCCGGTAGTCAGAAACGAGAGGGGCGGATTCTGGGTTGGTTTTTGTCAGAAGGGCAGCATTAGAAGTGCTTATAAAACCAAATCCACTCGACAGATCACTATCCGGAGTTGGGGGAGGAGTAGGCAGAGAGATATAGGGTATCCTGATAGCAAGAGGAGGTGGAACAGGTTTTGCAGGAGAAATAACGTCTTGAGTCCCTAGCTCTTCTGACTGCTTCCTTGAGAACTTTCTCAACTGGAATTGTGTCTTGTGCTTCTCCTGAGCTTTTTTGTCCTGACTCTCAGAGAGCACGCGTATCGTAACATCAGTCCACGAACTCAAGGTACAAGCGCTCTTCAATACCCATGAGAGGAAGGCGATCAAACGAGCTCGAACAAGATGTAACAGCCATCTCCAGGCGGCACTCAATAGGTTGTTTGTTCTTGTGCAAAACAGAATGCCCCGGAATCTACGAAAGAGATCACCGCTCAAGAATTTGACAAGACCTTGCACAAAGTAGACCTGTGCCTTCCGGGAAGCGAGACTGGGATTTTTTTGGGTTAAGAGAGAATCCATGATGACGGACAGCCTGGAGGGTATTGCAACAACGAGGTTACTTGCGAAGCAAAATGGCCAAGCGACAGTCCCAACAAGAGAAGAAAGACCCAATATTCGAAGTATGAACTGCAAAAACAGAAGGGGCTCGAGCCAAAATAAGCTAGTACCAAGCATGGTATATGTGGTGATAACAGGCGGACGAGAGTAGAGGCAGGAGTTGAAGGAAGTTCGGAAATAGCCTGCGAAATCGACATTGCTCGATCAGTCGGATTACAATGTTAACTTATCCATTACATGCATTACATGTCGCTTGCCCGTTAGCAGTAAGTTTTCGAAGAATATCAGTGTGAATAAGAGGGATGACTACTGATTATGGGTGCAGATTCAGTGACGTGTAAAGCAACTATTCTCCCACACAGATTTGTTGGTTACTCAATCCCTGAACCATGTACGTCAATGATCGTAATGATCCCAATGATTACGGACAAGACAGCAGCTGTATAGGCTCCCCACTCATCATCAACGCGGTGAGGATGCCTCAAGATGCAGAGAGGGTGATTGATGCAGATGAGGAGGTATGGCTCGTTGCATATCTGTACGATTACATGGCTTATTCTGAACCTACCAGGTCTTCATATTGTATTCCGAGCTGCAGGCTAAGCCGCTAATAGTACCCGATATGAATAGGCCTTTCCGTGGCCTTGGATATGTTAATTCGCACCAGGATATTTTATCAATTTCAATAGAACTCGAAGGTGGACAGGTACCCAACACTGAATCTGGGTTGCAGAGTCAGAAAAAAAACGTTAAACGGCGAGCTAGAACTCGCCAGATCGCAGACAAAACAATCGAGATCGAGATCGCACAAGATACAACTGCACTGCGAAGCCGAAAAGGAGATACTGGAAGTGTGATCTGGTATGCTAGGTGTGTCTCTCTTTGACGACTGCCTGATTCGTCGCTGAGTCGAACTGAAGTCTAGATTTTGCTCGTTCGATTTTGCAACAGGCCCATATTCCCACCCCAAAATCATTATTTGACTTTGGACAGCTGAAAGAGAAGCACATTCTTGAACTAGGGTACGTATTTTCACATTTTTTAAAACTCCATTTGTGATATTAATCGTATGGCAGGGCAGGGACAGGCATCTTGAGTTTACTGTTTTCCCCTCTTTGTGAACAATATACAGCCACGGACATCCCAGAGCTCATCCCCTTGATTCAGAAAAACATAGACATGAACTTTTCCTCGTACTCACCGAAAATTCGTACTATAGCCTTGGACTGGGTCCAATTGAAGAACACACCACAGCACCGCCGCCACAACACTTTTCTTATAGACAGGGTGGTTGACTTACTTCTTGTAGTCGACTGCATATACCATCCCTCGTTACTTCCATCCCTTGTTGAAACGATGGACTACGTAGCATCGCCGAACCGCACAGTAGTTCTAGTAGTATCCGAGCTCCGAAGTGACCAAGTGATACGAGAATTCCTCGAGCTCTGGCTCGCTCTTCCGGGTTGGATAATAGACAGGATTGCTGGTCTTGTTCCCGGGCCATATGTTACTTGGGTAGGTCAGAAGATTACGACATAACCGAACGTGGACTTGATCGAGGAGATTAATCATGATACAGTTGACTTTGTATGCAAGAGAGGACAGATCAAGTGTGAAACTTATCTGAGGGCAGATAGAAGTGTGGATGTGAGTTATCCAGGGTGTTAATCAAGCTAAAATCCACAGAGTTGCAACTAAACTACAGATGACAGCCCTGGCCTTAACTTATGTATTGTGCTAACTACTTCCCACATGGTCATGATTTCAGACGGAGTTGGAGTTTGAGAGAGTACAAGAGAAGAAGTGGGTTGCTAGAGCTCAATTATCAGACTGAGAAAAATACAGAGTATGGAGTATTGACTACTCCACATGTGTTGTGTTGAGAAGAGTTGTAAGTCTCAGTCTTATGATCCTGCAATCCAGTGTTTGGAAAGTGAGATATATAGTGACCAGACCTGAGACACAATACTTGCAAGTACCAATACCTTAGGTACCATTCCACGTGATCCATGCCCTCCTCCCTCGAGTCATGCTTGTGCTTGTACTACGCACTGAGTCGCGCTTCAAATCGTAACAGAGAGGGGGACTTACAACTCAAAATATGAATCCTGATTACCAACTACGACTCAACAATGAATTGACTTGAAAGCTGGTAGAATGACAATTGATAACATGAATACTATGAAAATGAAATATCAAAAGATAAAATAAGTTTAGCATTCCCCTCACTTCTTTTCAGGCATTTTAATATCCATTGCATGCCTAAATGACTGCCAAACTGTAGGTCCATATGCGTAATAAGCTGCTCCAAATGCGGCGCCTCCCAGGTGTGCCCAATGGTCAAATAGCCTTTGATACCTAGTTAGTGCCGTAGATAAGACGCTAAAACCATGGACATACCGCCATCCTCTGAGAATACCTATTGCATCCATGAGTACTAAACCCCCGACTCCATATTGAATGTTGATTGGATACGATGGTGGTATGAATAATGCGATCTGAGAATTTGGGAACGCCAGAGCTGTGACTACTACTGTAGCGTATATCGCTCCCGACGCGCCCAAGCTAGGAAGAATATCTGGTATTGACCTTTTGGCCGTGGTTGAAGTGGCAGTACCCGTGGTAGCAGAAACAGCCGAAGCCCAAGTGTCGACCTTCTTTGTGCTGTGTGCTTGAGCAGCAAATTGGGCAACTGCACGAGGATAGAGGAATTTGGTGCTGACTATGTGTGATACCAAACCAGAGAATAGGCCAGCTTTTTGAATATGCATTGAGCGGAGGTCTTCAAAGTGACATTTGATGACTACACACCAGAGATAAAGAACGACATGAAGTGAAAGGAAGCGCTTGATTCGAGCACAGATGGTTTCTGGTTTTCCTGTTCTTTGACAAGATAATAGTATGCGGCAGAGCCTTTTGTCGTTGATGGTATGAGCTTGCTGTCGAGGACGACTATTCGAAAAACTCACCGAAGCCCTCAAGAGCCAGGCAATTCATTATGAGATGTAAGAGCCCCCGGTGACTACAGGCTGGCATTAGTCAAATCGCCAAACGTCATAGAAAACCCGTACCCACCTGAACATACTCGTGAGCAATGTATATGAAAGACCTGACAGAGGATTGTGCATAAACCGTGCAGCCATAAAAGGCTGCCACCGGGAAATCTTCCACGCAACCCATACAGCAGCATTAAGCATGCATATCTTCCAGCACAATCTTTTCCCCTCAGAAGCATCCACCCAAGGTTGAAGCACCGCAACGAGTCCCCCTGCTGTCCAAGCTCTGATCAATGTAGGAAATTGCTGCATGCTGACCTGGATACCGGCAAACCAATCGCGGACTCCCTAAAATGAATTGAGTTCCGAGCAGAAGGGGAGAGGGACGATATAAAGCACACTTTGACAAATTCGGCTCGTTGAGCACGCTTAAGGTCCAGGTCTGTGAGAAGTCCTGAAGCCCAACTATTGTTTCTGATTCTCCTAACCCAGTAGTCCGTCTCAAGATTTGTCCGTTGAGCAGCATAACTAATGACTAGCAAGGAGCCAAATGCAACAAACTAATTCGGATCAGAGGGACTTGTTGAGCGGAAGGAACCAGAGGAAAACGCACCAGAATCTGCTTTCCGGTGCCAGGACTCCCGACCTTGTCAGTGAAAGCTTCTTGTCGTATCTCCTCCGCGACCTTGGAACGAAATGACGGGGCTTTTCCTCCTGCTTCTTGTTTTAATGCATTGGCAAACTGGAAGCGTGCTCGTGGTGAAGAATGAAAATAATGGTTTCTGCACACAGGCCTTCTGAAGATCGTAGTACATGTTTTTTGAGGTCGTAATATCCACTGCATCTGGATCGATGCGAAGCGTAGATGGCGAACGGATGGTGAAATATCAATATCCCAGGTTAGGATTTGACGCGCGCGCCGGCAATTCCATTCCAGTGCATCTTTCCCTGACTAGGAATTAGACCAATGTAACAATTCCAATGATAAACCGGTTTCTGCGAAAGGAATCATCAAGGAATCATCGTGATATAGAGCATAGACGAATATATTGACTCGATAATTTACATTAATGACCGACCATGCCGAACTCCTGAACAGGAACGCTGTATTAGTGACTAGTACAATGTGTGTGTATGTAATAGGAAAGAAGATGAAGGGGAGCCAAGAGAGGGCACGCAGGATGGCAAGAGGATCGAGACCATGAATTCTTGAACCTGCACGGAAAAGACTGATGTAAATAAGAGTGATATAGTCTGTGTGCCTGAATAACATCTCGTCTCAGAGGAAACAAGATTGAAATGATAATAGCTGTGGTTTGAGCCTTTCGTATCAAAGCGACAGGATGAATAAAAGAAGTGTTCTGTTTGTGTCTAGCAGAGGAAAATAATAATAGGTTCAGTTGGGGTAAAAGAAAAGTCCTGGAAAGATTGGCTATAGGACTATCTATCCCCCCTCGGTGGCGCCTAGAAAAAAGTTGCCAGTTGAATCACTGGCGGAAAATCAAGACTGCGCGTTGGCCGGAAGGTCTGACATGCCTACTTGTCTACTTACATATAGTTCTTCTATAGGTACTTTCTGCCTCACTGGCATTCTCGTGATAAATACGATCCTAGGCTAGTAAAATCACGCTTTTGTACCTAATGGATGTATGATTGATAAACACCGCGAAACATAGTCAAATGTATAAATTGAATGATTGTCGAGAGATCTTATTCAATACACTTGGAGGACTGATAGACAAATTCTCCGTAAAGTTTGTATCGACAAATTGTCTACCTAAATTACTGCCATCTGTCCTAACCTCATCTCCCAAGTGTAAACATGACCTCTCAACAAGATTTTGGTATCTACAGTGCAGCTGGACTGTCAATGTAGAAAGAAAACACTCGCCCTGGAGTTCGGACCTCATGAATTATGATAGCCGGCTGCTTACCGGCTTGTGATTATTTCAATCCCTATAACCTCTCCTCTGCTCGGTCGAGTACGATATTAAGATGTCTGCTGATCTCTCTAAAGTTGTTGGCTTCGAGCTTCCAGATAAACCAGTGCGCATAGTTATGATATAAAGTGCCCGAGTTCATGACTAGGCTGATTTCTATGTCTAGGTTACGTGGAACAAGCGCGACTTACTCACTTACGCTGTTGGTATTGGTGCTAAGAATGACGATTTCAACTTCATTTATGGTGCGCCTACACTTTGAACTTGATCTGAAATTAGTTCTGATGATTGTCATTGTAGAACTGGGTGAGTATCATCGCTTTTCTCTCGGCTATTCGACCTATCTTGAACGTTCCAATTAGACCCTGGCTTCTCCCCCATCCCGACATACCCTGTCGTTCTCCAATTGAAGGGAGATGGACAAGATGTCAATTTATTTGCTGATCGTGTCAAGGGCAGGCCTATTCCTGGTCTGCCTCCTTTGGATCCTAAACGTGTCGTACGTTCTTCACTTGAAAATTGGACATGACCAAGGCATTTATATGCGGTCAAATTTTTAGGTCCATGCAACACAATCGATTCAAATTATCAAGGACATTCCTCTGGTTTCTGGGCCAGGTTGGACGTGGAAGACCCGGTATACTGGTATCAACGAAAACAGTTGCGTATCTCTTCTTTCGCCGGGTGGACTGATCTAAAGCATGTTGGCTATCTAGAGACTGGTATTGTTCTTACAGCTGAAAACAAACTCGTTGGTCCAGATGGCGAAGTCTACGCTAAACTCTACGTACGTTTCATTCGTCTCATTCTCTAGGGACGCCCTTTCTTGAGTAAGCTCCAGAGTTCCTCATTCAACCTCGGCGCTAAAGCCACCGGTGAAAAGTTCACCAAAGTTATTGCTGGTCCACCTAACGCAAAGCCTATCCCCAAAGACCGTGCTAACACACCCGACTACACCATATCTGATTCCACAACCTCAGAACAAGCTGTCATCTTCCGTCTGAGTGGGGACTACAATCCTCTACACATCGATCCTCGAATTGGTCAGGATGCAGGATTTGGTGGTGTCATTCTCCACGGATTGTCTACGTTCGGATTCGCTGCGAGGGCAGTGATCAAGGCCGTTGGAAGGAATGATTCGAAGAGTCTGAGGTTCTTTGGTGTCAGATTTACAAGCCCTGTCAAACCTGGGGATAAACTTGAAACGCAAATTTGGGAGGTTGGACCTGGACCTGAAGGAACGACAGAGGTGACTTTCATTACTAAGAACGTGAACACTGGAAAGGTAGGCTGCTTGATGCGGTTTGTGACGTGTTCGAGGGCTTATTGGTGTGACTTGAATGAATAGATCGCTCTTGGTGGCGGAATTGCACATGTCAGGAAGCCGTCGGCTCATGCTAAGCTATGAGCACTGTGGGACATATGTCGATACAGGAGGTCGTCGTGGAAATGCCATCTACGACAGTTATTTCCCCGCGTCACAATACCCAAGCTGGTTATTATGAAACATAACATAACAATGTCGTAAAATAGCTTTAGCAAGTTGACTCCTACTCAGAGAAATCGAACGACATCAATCTAGTTTCTTCCTTAGTATCCTGCAGCGATCCATCATTGTGTCAGCCTCGAGGTAACATCCTTTCAACCATCTGCTCGCCTCTCCATCCTTCAATTCCTGACCGCCCTCATAAAAAGCTGTTCTGGCGTGTAAAAGCCGTCTGTTGTCAAATAAAGCAGCATCTCCTTCTCTGAGTGTGTATCTGTAAGTGTTTGTCAAATCGTTTAGGAGATTTGAAAACTCCTTCAAGGCCAGATAAAATTCCGTTGGGGTATCGAGAAGAAGAGGAGCTTGGAAAGGCGGACTGTAATTGATATGACCAATGCGTCTGCGAGAGTTAGATATAGATGAAGTGAATGATCTTGGAGGTGCGAGTTCGATTGTGGGATGTTCATAATGCAAATGGTGTCCGTCATTGATATAATGGAACGCCACTGGTGTCTTCGTAAGAACTTCAAAATAGTCTGGGCGAGCCCTTCGAAGCTTCTCGGCGACTGCAAGCGCGTCAACAAAACATGATTCACCGCCCTCCACGCGATTTCGTATACAATGGAGGACTTGCCACCGCGGGGGACACTGAAAGTATCTGTACAGCATGAGGACACGAGTAGCAATTCTTATTAGGAAGATGAACTACTCACAATAGATCCATGTGAAGCCCTAAGTCCAAATTCGTATATGCAATGTTTTTGCTATCTTTTTTGTTCATGACATCCCATAGCAATCCGTAAAACGTTGGCCTGATTTCTCCAAACATCTCTGCCAACTTTCTGATCTCACATTCTTCGTCTTCTGTCTTCTCATGTGGTACACCCGTGACAAAGAGCAGACCAAACTTTAACAACTGCACAATCCCTTTCGCCAACACTCCTGGAGTCCCCATCCTCTCATAGGGGATGAACAGCTCTGATTGTCGAATCGACTCACTATTCCATGTTTCTTCAATCACATCTTCGTGAAACGCGCTTAATTTCCTCTCATCGGAATGTGTCTCCAAGAAGTCACGAGAAAATACAGAATTGTGGCCATCAGACCAATCAATCTCGAGTTCACCTCTATTGTTTAGTTTGACAGCAGAGGAAGACAGGGACGAGGGCTTTATGTCAAGAGGAATGTCAGATGTGCGATGAAGTTTTTGTTGAGTGGATGGGTTTATGCACGTAGATGATTGGCAGGAATCACGTAGCCAAACGTAAGGAAAATTAATATTATTAAGGGCGTGAATCGTAACCCCTGTTTGGGTCGGTGTAATGGACGACCAGCTGCGTCGAGTATAGATGGAAGTGCCAATACGGCCGACATGTCGCTTGGGGACTGTTCGAAGTGTACAGGTGAGCATAGTGTGGAGCAAGACTCATTCAATGCTGGAGTTTCGATTATCAGCTTTAATCATCGCGTGAAGGGCAGATTGATCTTTTAGGTCCCGAGATTTCGGTCGTTGCAGGGGATTACAGGTTATACAGAAAATCTGGCAAGAGTTGCAGGCACTCTAACAGATAGTCAATATTGGCAACTTATCCTATTTAAATGGAGACTAAGGATGTAGAGTCTTGGTGCTACCTTCATTTTCTGTCTCATATTCCAATATCTCGGTAGGTGCTAGTGGGCCCTCTTCTTGTTCTGTCTGACACTATCTACTGACTACTTAGATACTGACTACTGCCCTAATCAAAATGTAAACTATTTTGTCTTAAGAAAGACACTTTTATTCTAGACAGGATCTTAAGGATACCTGCTGTTCTCCTACATATACAGCAACAAGTATGTCTAGGAGGGGGCATGAGCTTGATTCTCACCAACTACTAATTCCTTAAGCCTAAGGTCTGACCAGTTTCTTGGCTAAGAACTGTGCTGCTCCTAGCCAAGAATTGTCAGGGGATATTGGCAATACAGTAAGTCCAGATCTACTCTACAGAGGCTTAGTTACACTCTTAGGCTGGTTATTACCTAGACTAGCTCCTGATGGACTGATAACTGCCTCTACATTATCCTGATTCCCATTGTCTAGTCTGCTACAGTAGTACTATAGTTACTTAGTTAATTATAGTTGTAGATTTTGATTAGTCAAGTATATAGACCATGTGCTTGAACCATTCTATTATAGTATATATGGTAGTGGTGTAACAGTAGAATACCTTATCCAAATATCATCTGGAATTCCTAGGTGCTTACAACTTCTTATGTAAGACTAATCCTCTTACAAGAATGAAAAGAGAGAGAAAGAGCCCTGTGTTAAACAGTCTTAAAAAAAGATATTAAAATCTAAACTTAAGTATTATGACTCATGCTTATACATGTCCTAACAGAGAGAGTCCTGTGACATGGGTCACATATAGTATTAGAAGGGTACTTTCTTAGTCTTAGTTTGATTACTAATAAATCTTGCTTTTCCAAACACTGGTCTATAAGAGCTTTGTAATATAAAACTGAGACTAACTTGACTCCTCTGATATTATATGCACCAATATCTCTAGCTCTCTAAAATGATACCTACTAAAGTCATTATTATCTTCTTCTCAACTATCTTTATACTATTATATAGACAGACTATTAGAAGTTACTAAAAAGCCTTAAACAAAGACTAGAAGAAAGTTATTGCAAAAAGTATACACAGAATATTTAAGACTATGAAAAAGGAACTAAAACCAAGGAATTAGCTAAAAGTAGAAATTTTGAAGAATAAAAAACTCTACTGAAGTAAGTAACTAGTTGTCAAAATCATAGAAGCTAGAC
>Ga0157368_1000326_pt1 | contig 22737 bp, 28 predicted proteins | sample AttbisABBM3_FD_113146 | JGI IMG/M metagenome (GOLD analysis project Ga0157368, IMG submission 113146) | Fungus gardens microbial communities from leaf cutter ant in Botucatu, State of São Paulo, Brazil - Atta bisphaerica ABBM3 | ecosystem: Host-associated > Fungi > Mycelium > Unclassified ...
GACTATTAAATTCCAGTACTGTAGAATACCGACAGATAATCACTATAGCCCCACTTCCTTGCTAACCTTTGCCTTTGCATTCATTATTGTCCTTTTAATAGATTGTTTCCATCTCAGACACCATCGGACAATATTCAGTATCAGTATCTACTGCCAACTAGCACAATATACCTTATTATTGTGGGCAACTTAATAGTGCTAATCTTACATATGATAAGAGACAGTGAAGATCTATTCCAAAGACTGCAATTTAAGTTACGATGGGAACATACATTCAGTAAAACAAATCCCAGACGCAAAAACAAATCAAGCTACAAGGCCAAGGACATTGAGGAGTGCTTTAACCCCAACTGCAACCTTAGCATTAAGGAGGACAGGTATATAGACGGCAACCTTGGCAAGAATTTGACCAAGGACAGACACATCAACCTTAACAGCAACAGAAACAATGGCCGCGACATTTGCAAAGACTTTAGCGATAACATCAAGAACGACACTGATGTCGATAGAATCGCATTTATCAAGAAGAACACCAACAACAGCAGAGACATCCTAAATACAAATCAGGATAGATAATATTAACCATAAAGCCCGAAACTTACAGCAATCAGTTTAACAACGGCTGTGACGACGACGTTAACATCGACATCAGCAGAGACATCATCGGCGTTCTTGACCTTGACAACAGTGGGACCAAGAGCAGCCTCAATGTCAGCAAAGAGACCAGCTACAACATCAAGATCGACATCGGCGTCAACATTGAGTGCAGCATCTAAGGAGTCAAGTAAGGAGTGTAATATTAAATGAGGAAAAAATAATTACTGATTTTAGCAATAATGGGTTCAATTTGAGCGTTCACATCAACAATAACAGTAGCAAGGGGAGAATCATCCCTAAGGATGCGAGTGTGAGAGACATCAACAGGGGCCTTCACAATCTATCCAACACTATGTCAAGAGGAAAAATCTAAACTAACATTGCAATACATACCGCATCGACAAGACCACTGGAAGCTTGGTCGGTAGGAGTAGGAAGGGCAGATACAACAGCCGAGAAAGCAAGAGAAGCAAATGCAACGACGGCAGCGAAGGAACGCATTTTAGAGTTAAAAGAGTGTAGGGATGTCAGGAAAAGACGAAGATGTGAGTGGATGAGTAAGAAAAAGCACCGAAGAGCTGATGGGGAATTATGTGGTTGGATGAACACCTTATATACACGAACGAGACTGCAACCCTGACCCTGTGACCACACAAAAGAGTGACAGACATATAAAGCGGCGTGTAATAATAACAGATTTGATGGTTCTATTAACCGATTAGCTCAAGATCTGAGGGTGAACAGTTTTCTTACAGCGCTCCGGCGGAGTTGAAACAGGCACTACTAGATCGGCCGAGATCGGATATAATGGACTCTCCACGAGAACATTGGCGAGCTCAATACCTCATCTCATTCACCTCATTTAATCGTATGATTGAGCTCGTTTCAGAAAAACCACTCACCTTAGTAAAACTTTTCGCTTGGCATTCGAGTGTACTAGGGAAAGAACTCGCTTTCCGATTTTTAGAGTTCAGGGATGGTAAGGTTTAATGCTCTTCCATTCTGCCGAGTAGTTGAATTCCCAGGGGTGATGTTACTATATTTGGCTAGGCAAATTTTTTGAAGAGCGTATGTCGTTCGTCTTCCAGGATGCAGGTCCTGGAAATCTGTGTCTCTTGCCATGTATATTTCACCAGCGACGAGCCGGAGAATCTCAAGCTTGTAGAGGCGTGAAACCCCAAAGTTAGTGGCCAGAAAAATTGATGTCGCGTAATTTGTCGTAACCGCTTGTAGGTCCATCACCACTTTAATTTTCTGATTACACTGAGGAAAATCAACACCTTTTCCCTTCGACACCAAACATCCTCCAGAACGTTTTTCCAACGACGTCTACACCATCGTTTCTTGTATCACTCCAAGTTTCGGGAATATCTGATGCGGGGCGCTCAGCCCTGAGCGCCTCAGTATCACATGTTTTCCTGATTTCTGGGTTGATGACATCTAATTCCCTCGTGATGTCGGTGGTAATAGAATTACGAAATTCAGGGTGGCCTTGGATAGTCATTACATGGATGTGCCTCAAGAGATGACTAGAATAATTTGAGAAGTCAGGGTTTTGTGAATGAAACTTGACAAGGCCATGGTTGTCTGTGTTATCCGTGGATCCCAGCAGATGGATCCTACCTGAAGATAAAAGGGACGAGAGGGATGAGAGTGGAACATGATCTTGATGTACCTGCTGAAGTTCCTGGAATTCAGGCAAGTATATGAAGCAAAGTTGACTCTGAAGGAGTGGGGATACCTTACAAGTTTGTCGACTCCAAATAGTATTTTACCGATGTCTGTTGTACGTACAATCGATGGACCTAACTCCCAGCCATTGGCATTTCGCTGTACGATGCCACCGAGGGCACGATTGACAATTTGGTGACCAAAGCAAATGCCTCAAAATGAACGACAAATAAGGAGTAATGGTCCCAGGTTCCCCTGAGGATACGTACCATATATTTTGATTTGTGGGTGTTCATCTCCAACATGTTGAACGAAAGTCACCAAGCGCTTTATCCAGGGCTCATCCCCCCCTGCATCTGATGCTAAACAGCCAACCAGCATCTGAACAAGTCTCATTCTCAGGGGAGAGGACGCACGAGATCCAGTGAGCATGACTGCATGATATCTTGAAAGCTGCAACTCATTCGGGTAGATCATGCCTGGGGCGTCATATCCATGCATGACCAGTCGGACACCAGAATACCGAGGAAGGGAGTTTCTAAGCCATTGCTGGTAGATTGTCAGCATGTCGCCGTGGTTGGCCATGAGCTTGGGTGTCAGCTCGCCACAAATGAAGAGGGCGACTCGAATAGTGCGGACCATCAAGTGCTCTCAACTGTCATTTGTTCTCAATATGTTCCCGTCATTTCATCCACCTGCCTTAAACGGCAGCTCATTTGCGTGTCACGCTTGCCGTCTACTACACTACACTACTACACTACTACACTACTTACTACTTGGACTTATCATGCTCCAGGCAGGAACCAGCTGGATGAGAACTTCTCCTCTGCAAGTTCTCATAACACGCTCTTGCGAACCGTCTCTGCACGAGCCCAACTATGCCTTGCATCTCGAAGTGGCGGACTACATCAACAACAAGAAAGCAAACAAGTGTGTCATCTACCTTCGTGTTTGAAATTGCACCGGATTCCTGACAAAAAGAAAAGTCCTCGAGAAGCTGCAATGGCGATTGCCAGACTTGCAAACCACCGAAACCCACACATCGCCCTTCTTTCTCTCTCCCTCCTGGATACCCTCGTTCAGTCTTGTGGATACGCCTTTCATCTCCAGATATCGACAAAGGAATTTCTCAACGAGCTTGTTCGCCGCTTTCCTGAACGTCCTCCTCCATTTCCTAATCCTGTCATGACACGCATCCTGGACCTGATACACGGCTGGAAAGAGGGCATTTGCAGCGATTCGAGGTGGAAGGAAGACCTGGGAAATATCCGGGATATGCATCGGCTGTTGACGTTCAAGGGGTACCGGTTCAGAGAAATTGGTCGACAATCCTCCACTCTTAATGCAATGGTACGTTCAGGTACAGCATGTCAATTCTCGATGCCGTATTTTTTGTTTAACAGAACATCAAGTCAGCAGAAGAGCTGGAGGAGGAGGATCGCGAAGCACAGTCGGCCAAGCTTCAAGAACTCATCCGGCGCGGTACACCTCGAGATCTGGCTGTAGCTCAAGAGCTCATGAAATCGCTTGCTGGCGCCAATCCTGATACTAAGCCCGACTATCGAGCCCAAGCACTCCATGAGCTCAATAAACTTGAACAGAAGGTCATCCTTCTAAACGAGATTCTTGACAACGCTGATCAGTCGCAAGGAGCGCAACAGTTTGTCTCAGGAGATGCTTACGACGTGAGTATGCTCAATTTCTTGTTCGCTGCACTTGTTCACATCTGGTACTTGTATTAACAGCAAGTTGCCTCCATTCTGAAAGCCGCACGTCCCAAAATACAAAAGTGGATCAATGACGCCGAATCAGACGATTCTGTGTCGCTGGACACGTTCCTCCAGATCAATGACCAAATTAATACGGTTCTCGGACGATACGATGCTTTCAAAAAAGGCGACTTTGCCGCAGCCGCAAATCCCGTACCATCAGAACTCTCAACAAATATGCAGGGGACCTCTCTAATTGACTTCGACGATGGCACCACGACAAACGAGATGACAAATCCCAGTAGGGGGATCGACGATCTAACAGGTCTCTTTGCAACGCCAGCACAACCCACCATCTCCAACCAACAAGCATTTGGCAAAAATGGTAACACACACTCCCCTGCCCCCACGACACCATTGGGCTCGAACAACAACGATGGACTGAGCGGTCTTCAGCTTGACGGTAGAAGTGGGACTTCATCACCTTTCCAGGCTAGACCAAGTGCAACACCACCGGCTGCCATTATGCTTCCAATGAGTCCTTCTGGCCGATCTGCATCAAGTACCTCGCCGCCAATACCGAGTATGTTTGGAGGAATGAGTATGGGTATGATAAGTGGCCAGAGATCAAGTAGTCAGCTCCAACTACAGCCTCAGCAGACACAAACTCAGACACAGAACAAGGATCCATTTGCAGATTTGGCAGGCTTATTCTAGGTTTCAAGGTTTTTTTCTTATCGCTAGGAATGGAATTTTGTGGATTCTTAAGCTTGGTTTATGATGGCCAATGTATGACTAACCGCGTCAACACCAAAACCAATGTCCCCCATTTGTCCCTCATTATTCTTTAGAGATATTCCAGTGTGCTCGATGGGTGCAACGACCAAAAGCTGAAACTGAACGCTGATTGTATATGCCGCCTTTCCAGTGACGTATTGTATCCAAAGTCGACGAATATGAACCTAGATTCAAGTGCTCACCGACCTAGCACTGGTATCAGAGCCCCACTCGGCATTGTCCATCATAGTTGTCCCATGCAAAACATTAGCATTCTGAATAGGAAGCTTGAATAGAGAGTAAGTCAATATGAGGGGAATGAACAAACAAATCTTCTCAAGTTCCTGTAGAGATTGCCTCGAGATTGCGAAGTTTCATTAGGATAAATCGCAATGCCATTGTCACACGACCGACGACTGTCCCCACTCATTCAGTCACATCTGTTCTTTCTTACCCATATGGTAAACTTCGCCGAATCATCGGGCCAAGTCCTTGGCGTCTTGCTGCGGAATAGAAATTCTGAATTGAAAAAAAAGAATGGTCTGCTTGGTAATACATCAAAATGGCGAAGAAATCGGTATCGCCTGAACGTTTGAGAAGAACGCGTCAAAACTCGAAAATGGACTAGTGAAAGGTGGACTAAGAATATCCTTTCCTTTGTTGTGTCAGGAAAGAATATCAGTCATCAGTGACTTATAAGCGGGTTGGAGAAGTCTGACGTGGGATGGATGCAACATGACAATGACAATTTCCAACAGCTTCCAGTCTTCTGTGTTGCGCACGGTTCTTCAATCTCCGTGGCATACCGCCGATCAATTGTCGATATTTAATTGTCGTCGCTCCTCCTGCAGGTGGAACGCCCCCTTCTGATGGGAACGCCAAGTCATTTCGACTTCTCTGCAGCCAAATAGACAATGGTTAAATCAGGATCTGGACACATCCGGAGTTGAAAATTCATATGTCAGTGCTTTCAGCATTTATTACTCCGTGTAGCTACAAATGTGCTCCTCCTTCTAGAAGCCGGATTGCGCATTTCCGATCTACGTTTGCATCAGGAGTGGTCTGAGACCAAAATTTGCCAACCGATTCGAATAATTCAATAAGCATTTCCTTAGGAACGTCATCCCCTTCCCGGAAACGTTCAAAGCCCGCGCCGTGAAGACCATACAGATGGCCTTGCTTCAATGAATTTTGAGCCCAACCTATAGCTTGTGGCACGCGAATAGAATTATAAATCTCTGCGATACGCATGATGTGCTGCATCGAAAGCGGATGCGAAGTCAATGTGTGAGTCAGAAGGGAAGCTAAGATGTAAGCATCCTGCGAGGTATGGTAGACCCGAAATGAGCTTGTAGAATGAAAGAAGCCGTATTAATTAATCAATCACCTCTATACCAACTGCTGCACCTGCGCCAAGATGAGGGGCCATGGCATGGGCCTATGTGTGTTATGTGATTACGCATAGCTCAGAACATTCTGTGCAGCCTTACAGAATCCCCAAGCAAGAATACTCTTTCCTTTGCGAAAATGTTCAGATGTTTCAGAGTCTGTAACGCCCATCTTATTGGGCGACGAATACACTGACGATTATTAACACAGATTCTCCCATTCAGGAGTGGGTAGACATACACGTATGAGCGCCTGAAACTCATCATCCCATCCGACGAAATGTTCATAAAATTCGCTTTGCGTCACTTCATGGTTCCACTGACCATCCCACGCAGTCCCCTCTTTCGACTTGTCGTGAACCGCACCGACCACATTAATATGTTTCCCTCCTGAAATTGCGTATACCACACAATGCTAATGGACTGAACGTTTGACTCATATTCCACATATAACGACTGTTTTCTCACCTTCCCCTTCCCAATGTACTGTGCATCATGATGTTGGTGAGCTTGGATGGTATCAACAAGGGGACTGGGCACACACCATTATCCCAGGATGATTTAGAGCTCTATGGTCAGGATGGACTTTTCTCAATTCTTCCGCGTCGACGAGACCGCGATAAACTAATGATCCAGTCCATGTCGGATCCAGATACTCCTCATACTTCTCCGGGTCCGGTAATCTCGTAAGGAACAGTCGCCGAACAGTCGATTTAATTCCATCTGCCCCAACGAGAATATCGCAAGTTTTGTTGGCCTTGTCCGTGAAGTAGAGTTTCAAAGAACCAGAAGAGAAGTTCGGAGAGGCGACAGAGAATTCATAATCAGTCAGCCTATGGGAGAGATGGAGGGTGCAAGTGCTGTTGATGGGTATACCAGAACCAGCCAAGGGGAGATGTTGTAAGAGACTTCTCTGAAGATCTGCCCTATGGATGCGAAGTGCCCCGCCTAGGTACATGAAAAGGTCAGGCCCTTCCATTTAATCTGACGCATTCCAAGCATACCATCTTTCATGACATCCACAATTTTGAATCCGTTCTTCTGGTCGGCTTTTCTGATCTCGAAAACCACACCTAAAAATGAATGAGTATATACTGTTTTGCCACAGTGATGGAACACAACATACGTGGTTCATGATCAGGATAATGGTCGAAGAGTGGGGTCAATGTATCTCCTAAGCCAAACTCTTGAAAGATCTCCCAGACACGAGGCCACATAATGATACCGGCGCCGATCTCTGAAAGCTCCGAAGCGGACTCGTACAGATCTACAGCGATTTTTTGTTCCAAATCGTATGCATTGAGGGCCGCAGCGAGCGTGAGGCCCGTTATGCCAGCGCCTCTGCGCCGGGATCAGCAGCTTGGCAAGATACGGATACATGACAACTAGCCGCACACAATTGCTACATGGATGCGTTCTTGAGGCAACATCAGTTGAGACTTGATTTCTGGAAGAGGCTGACCTACAATGGTCAAGTCATTGAAACATGTATATTATAGTGCGGAAGTGATGATTCTCTGATAATCAATGGATTTTAGTCAAGATATGGCCCGCGGAATGAAGAGAGCGAAGGCCCGGTAATTGACTGCCTAGATTGAGCTAGTGGGAGGCTTATGGTGCAGGTTATGAAATTGATGACTCGTTATCACAGAAGAATCCCGGATATTTTTTTCCGTGTCCGAATCTCACTTAGTGGGATGTTTTGGGCCTTCCTTCTAATGTCCTCAACCGGGATGCTTTCTGGAGACTTGGGTTACTGGGGAAATCCGGTATGAGTCGGAATAAGAGTAGTATTTTCAATCGAATTATGTAAATAACCTATCACAGCTTGGCAGCAGCAACTACCTGTACCTCCTTCTCAAGGAAGCTGTCAAGTATCCTCATGGCTGTCTTCTTCTCCTCTCTTGGATCACTCTCGCACCAGAACCAATTTTTCCCTGCTTTCTTAAACTCGTTCTCCAGCATCCTTCTGGGTATCCTTTCGTCCCCCTCTTTGAAAGAATCAAATTCTGGCGATTGGAGAGTGTAGTGGTGACCTTGAAGTATAGAGAGATTGGAAAGACTGTGAGCGTGGGGGACGAGAATTCGATTGTATGTGGTCATTATATGAGCCAGAAATTCGGTGGAGGAGAGGATGGAAGGATGTGTAAGGAGGGATGCAAAGATGTATGCGCCCTGAGAATAATTCAGGATGTATCAGAGGAGGTAAGGAAACAATAAGAAGTACGTCAATTCCAACAGCCGCTCCTGCTCCTTGATATGGTACCATTGCATGTGCCTTCAGGTTGAATTTTTATAGTTAGTGAAAACTGACATGGCTAAAACGTACAGCATCACCCATCAAAACCACTCTTCCGTTGGCAAAAATCTCGAGAGGATTCATATTCTGCAAAGTCCACTTCGTTGGTTGTTCGATACACTTGATGAAGCTCTTCAATCAAGGCCATTGTCAAGATCGGATGATAATACCTCGATAAGTCCCATAAATTCATCGTCCCAGCCTTCGAACTGATTCAACAACTCTTTTTGGGATACCTTCTCATTCCATGGGCGGTCGGAACTCCATGCGGTACCGTCTTTGGAATAATCATGTGTTATAGCCACAATATTAATCTGTTTACCCCTTGAGACTGGGTAAACAACTGAATGCTGTAAAATTGGATTGATAACCGTGGAATGGACCAGAACGACCAAACATCATACCTTATTTTTGCCGAAGTACTTGGTTTCGATGGAAATGAATGACTCTGAATCCACCAACGATCAATTGGGACGCACCAACAATCCGGGATGTCCTAGTGCCCGATGTCTAGGGTGGGCGTTTTCCAGTTTTGCTTTGTCAATCAAACCCCGATAGGCGGTTGCGCCACTCCATACTGGGCTCATACACTTAGTGTATCCTTCTGGATTTGGAAGTCGGGATAAAAAGAGCTTGCGAACAGTTGATTTAATTCCGTCCGCGCCTACGAGAATATCGCACGTTCGTGGAGGTTGATCGGAGAAATACAGAGTTATTGGTCCCGTCAGCGTGCAACTTGCACCGGGAGAGGAAGAGGAGATGGAGGAAGTGGTGTAATCAATGAGACGGTGAGATAGATGGAGTGCACAGGAACTGTTCTTCGGTACCGTTTTGTTGGAGGGAAGAGGAAGATGGTCGAGAAGGCAACGCTGAAAGTCTGCTCTGTGGATACGAAATACTCCGCCTGGGTTGGTGAGAAATTTACGCAATAAGAGGCGGCAAAATGAGGACCTTTCGTTTTGAGATCAGTGACCTTGAAACCGTTCTTTTGGTCTGCTTTCCTCACTTCGAAAACCGACCCTATCCATGGAGAGTAGTCGTGCCCTCGTTAGCATCTGGTGTCTGGTAGGAAGTCGCAACCTCGACTTACTCGGTTCAAAATCAGGGCAGCGGTCAAAATACAGTTTCAACGCTTCTCCAAGTCCTGGACCGATCTCCTGAAAAATATGCATTGACCTAGGCCAGATATTGATTCCAGCTCCTATTTGGGACAATTCAGAGGAAGATTCGTAAAGTTCTATGCTGAATTTGTGTTCGGTATCAAGAGTATTGACTGTGACTGCGAGGATGAGTCCGACTATTCCTGCGCCCCTGTATGATTAAGTGTATGGGATTCTGAAAATGACGTATTCAAGAGAGGAAGAGTGTCACCCACACGATAGCAATGCGGATTGGATCTTGAGTGGTATCTGACTGGTACATAATGACCAGCCAAAGCGATGCAGGTTTTCTCAATTTATTTATCTAACTGTGCGGCTCAGTTTCGCACGACGAATCTCTTTCTTTTTGAAAAAGGTCTACCGTGAAAAAGGTCTACCGCTTAAACGGATCAAGTAGCTCGGATCACGACCAAAATAGTGCTATCACTTTTGTATTTGTCATCAACTTTCCCTTTGTCATTAGCTGAGTGCATGCCACCTAGTTCATCTTATAACTGGTTATGTGCTCTTTACACTGCTACGAAAATACTCTCAATTGTTGCAAGGCGCAAGGCAGTTCAATGTGCTCCTGAGTGTCTTGCTACCGCAGAGCGGCGGAGACACGTCGACCTGGCGATGAGTACACTGGGGAACGGCCGTATATTTGACATCAAAGGACAGGAGGATGCTAAGTTTGAAACCCCACAGAACTATGTAAAACGAGTAGATGATGTCAATATAAGGCCAGCTTCAGTTCCCTACCAGGCCGAGCTCAACGCGAAGTTTGATATTTCTCAACCGCCACCACCTATCACAGATGAACCCCCAAATATTGTGACGGAGGTCGAAGCTATCGAAACAGTTGTCGATTTGCCTGTACCAGAGCTGCCACCTTCTACATCCGAATCTATCATGGTATCGTCTCCCTCTCCGATGCCTGTACATACTCGCTCTCTCCAATCATCCAAAGTACCCTCTTCCCCAATAGGGCGTTTATTTCATTACGGCGGTCTGTTTCTGTTTCCTCTCTGCTATGCTATCATTTTTCATCATACATTCCCCAGGGCTGGCTGCTTCGTTGGGCTATGGAGCAGCAGCAGAGTTTCTCCGTCGTACGAGCAGCGGTTCTGGTGAAGCCAAGGGTTCACTTATTATGACTGAAGCCAACATTCGGAGGCTTGTGTCGAAATTGTCACAGATGCGAGGAGCAGCCCTGAAAATAGGGCAGTTTCTTAGTATACAAGGCATGTTTTCCCGCATCAGCCGAGTCTAACTCCATGTTCTGATCGCCGCCCTATATAGACACACACCTTCTACCTCCGGATGTAGATGCCATCTTCCGTCTCGTGCAGGATAGTGCACATTACATGCCCGACTCTCAACTTAATGTGACTCTCACTTCAGAACTTGGCAAGAACTGGGAATCTAAGTATTTTGCATCGTTTGATCGGATACCATTCGCCGCGGCATCGATCGGCCAAGTACATTCGGCTACTCTCCTTCCTTCTGCTACTACCACCTATCCATCCTCTTCCACGGAACCGATCCCCGTCGCAGTCAAAGTACAATTCCCCAACATCCGACATTCCATCTCTTCTGACCTCTCATACGTCCGCACGCTCCTTAACGCAACCAAAATTCTACCAAAAGGGATGTTCCTAGACCGTTCAATCGAAGTGATGAAAACAGAACTCGCAGATGAATGCTCGTATAAAAGAGAGGCTAGGTATTTACAACGATTCAGGAAGTGGTTAGGAAGTGATGAGAGGTTTAAAGTGCCATGGGTATGGGAAGGGAGTACGGAGGGCGTCCTTGTGATGGAGAAAGTAAATGGTGTCAGCGTCGGGGAGGCACAGAGACTGGGGTTGAGCAGCAGGGATCGAGTTGATGTGTGTGGTTCATTTGAGCGTCCTTTTCATGATCCCTTTTGGTTTACGGGGGACGTTTAGATTGCTGAAAGGATTACTAGCCTGTGCTTGAAAGAGCTTTTTGTGTTCCGAACGATGCAGACGGACCCGAACTGGACGAATTTCTTGTGGAATCCGCAAACGCGTCAGGTCAGGTCACGTGCGTCTACTCGACTACAGCAGCTATTGAACTTTGTAGATTGAGCTAGTGGATTTCGGCGCGACAAGGACATACACAAAATCATTCATAGATAACTGGTTTCGACTTTTACAAGCAGCTGTGGAAGAAGACTATGACAGGGTGAAAGAGTGGAGTCTGAAGTTGGGTTATTTAACAGGTGAAGAAAGTGATGTACGTCCGTGTTCCTATTCAACTTGGATTTACCTGGCCTATATATGTGTTCATCACGAAGTTATATAGACAATGCTTGAAGCCCATATGACGTCCCTTTTGCTCCTCGCTACACCATTCAAAGCCACGACAGTCCAGCCATATGCATTTGGTCCTGGAAGCGAGTGGTCGGGGATTACAAAGAGGATCAGAAGTTATATACCAATCATGTTAAAAGAGAGATTGACGCCACCGCCAAGAGAGACGTATAGTTTGAATCGGTGAGTTCACCTCTCCCAAGTCTTTTTATCACAATGGTGATTATCGATGTGGCCTAACAATATTTTATGCATGTGGGATGAGAATGGTGACTGAGTTTCTTTTTCGTCGCAGGAAATTGAGTGGTGCATTTTTGCTGGCGAGTAAGTTGGATGTTGAGGTCGATATGAGGGTGATTTGGGATAAAGTTGTGAGTGATTATCGATTTGATGAGGAGTAGAGGCGTGTGTAATGCATTTGTTTATCATACTTGGAATCTGCCGTAGATCTTTGCTGTTCACACCAAAGCACTGTTCGCGTGGCATCTGTTATCTAGAATACTCATTAGTCATTACACTTCTGCATTTGTCGTGCACATGGTCCAGTATTACTCATCCAGAAGCTACCCAGAAGCTACTCAAAAACTATATAAGCATGCTCTGGGCTCTGTTATTGCGATTAGCAGAATGCCGAATACATACACATACAGTTTCGATACTCCCGTATACAAGGCGGACGTTACTTTGAACACTGGGTGCGTGGTCGTGATTCACATCAGTCGCATATACTCACGTTGGTTCTAGTTTATTCATCGACGGAAAATGGGTAGATTCCATTGAAGGACATACCATCGAGTCCGTCCCTTGCTTCGTTGCTTCATTGCGTAACTAATCTCGGTGTCTAGTGTCATTAACCCAGGTGAGTGGTGGCCATAGACCCAAGAAAATAATGCTTATACACTCAGCCACGGGGAAGGTTATCATGTCCGTAACAGCAGCATCAGCAGCGGACGTCGATCTTGCTGTTGAGGCAGCGGAGAAAGCGTATCGGACTTCGTGGGGCCTTAAGGTTCCTGGTGCCCAACGTGGACGACTCTTGGCTAAGTTCGCGGATCTAGTAGAAGAAAACGGGGATGAGCTCGCTGCATTGGAGTCCTTGAACGTTGGTGAGTATTATTGTCTGATTCAAATACTAGATTGTCATGTTTTTATTGGTAGGAAAGACATACCACAGTGCTCAGAACATCGATGTGAAGAGTGCTGTCTCCACGATCAGGTATTTCTCCGGATGGGCAGATAAAATTCACGGCAAGACAATCGAGACCACGGAAAATAAGATGGCATATACTAGACAGGAGCCGTTTGGCGTTGTTGTAAGTCTGCCCTCTGCCCATTCCCATCTCAGCTTCAATGCTTAAAATTTTTTCAAGGGATGCATCCTGCCCTGGAATTCCCCTCTGGTATCGCTTAATTTGTCTCTTGCTTGGCTATGTCCCTAAACATTCGCTACAGGTTATGGCGGCATGGAAATTGGGTCCCGCGCTTGCGACCGGCAATACTGTCGTTCTCAAGCCCTCCGAAATCACGCCCCTTACTGCACTCCGATTGGGAGATCTACTCAACCAAGCTGGGTTCCCTCCTGGTGTAGTCAACATCGTCAATGGTAATGGTACGAGATCTCATATTGAGTTATCGCAATACTTTATTGGCCTGTCGATGTATCTCAGGAGCTGTCGCCGGAGCCGCCATTAGTGCACACCCCAAAATTCGAAAGGTGGGATTCACAGGAAGTCTTCTCACGGGAAGAAAGCTCCTCAAGGCTTCTGGTGAAACGAATTTAAAAGTCATTACACTTGAGTTGGGTGGGAAGAGTCCTACTATTATCTTCGATGACGCAGACTTTGAACAAACATTGAAGTGGGCAGCTAGAGGGATCTTGTACGTTTTTCTCTTTACTGCTCTTCAACCCACATTGATTGAACTTCTGGAGCAAGCTTTAACATGGGTCAAGCATGTACTGCTGGCTCTCGTATCTTCGTCCAAGAATCTATCTACCCAGCCTTTCTCGAAAGGTTCACTGCTCTTACCAAAGATCTCACAGATCACACTGGTTCACCGTTTGACCCTGACACTCAACACGGTCCTCAAATATCGCAGACACAATTTGATCGTGTCATGGGATTCATTGATTCCGGAAAACAGGAAGGTGCAACAGTCGTTATTGGTGGAGAGAGGTATGGGCAGGAGGGATACTTCATCAAACCCACAGTGTTTACCAACGTGAATCCAAAGATGAGCATCATGCAGGATGAAATTTTCGGACCTGTTTGTTCGATCGTGAAATTCAAGACTGAGGAAGGTGAGCATCAGTATTCTATCCAAAACCAAAACCGAATGCTGATCAAAGGTTGCCCTTCAGAGGTTCTCGAAATTGCGAACGATGTCGCGTATGGACTAGGAGCGAATGTCTTCACCGAAAACTCAAGTAGAGCGATCAGAATCGCAAATCATCTTGAAGCTGGAAGTGTTTGGGTAGGTTGATACTGAGACCTGTGCTTCATGTTTGACCCATCGGACTTTGCAGGTGAACTGTGCGCAGCATGCAGAAATAAATATTCCTTTTGGTGGATACAAACAGTCAGGCATTGGACGTGACCTAGGCCAAGATGCACTTGATATGTGAGTACCAGTGTCTTTTCTTTTTCTGCTACAGTCAATGCTGTATGACGTTTAGGTATACTCAAACCAAGGCTGTGCACATCAATATCGGGCTTAAGTTGTGAAAATGAGTGGGTAGATTTTTGAACAGTGAGATGAGATGATCGACATAGATTGTTGTTTGTCGAGGGACGTGCTCATATGTAAAAATGTAGAGTACATTCCCCGATGGGACTGGTCAATTTGTCAGTGACTTTGAAAAGGTATTGACTTTTTAATACGTATGAGGAGTATTAACATTGGCAAGTGACTCACAATCGTCCATCACCGTATCATTGAACAACGGCTATGTGTTGAATTTGTTTCGTCCTTGTATCGTTTAGCTGTAATCCACATGTTTGTAGCGCTGAAACCATACTTGTTCCATACGAAAGATTGCCTGCGACATGGAGCAAAAAAAGGATCAAACCATCGGGTATGTGACTGAGCGAATCAAATTGAGAGGCGCTCACCCCTTTCTGAGCTAATCTATGTGCAAGAAAGGCAAACGGTCATTCCTACAGTCTGAGCCATGGATACATGTGGATGGGGTTTTGGTTTCTGTGTTATTCTGACGTTCGTATGTGTTGTGTGTGTGTAAGGCTATATAGAATAGAATGGGCGGTTGTGGTGAGTATATACATGAATCAGCGTCTAGTTGTATGATTATTTTTTCCGGAAACGCGCTATTACAGCTCACAAATGGTTTGCACGTGTATTTCGGTTTCATGATGGGGGTGGGGAGTTTGGGTTTGAACGAGTCAGGAGACGACGGTGATACATAGCAACGGTGGGGGATGAATTGTGACGGTTGCAGAGACGTCGGGATGCCATAAATTCCTCTCCCCCTCAAACTCAAAGGGATTCTTATTCTGTGTTTTTGTCACTTCGCCCATGAGAAAAACATCCACGTTAGATGCTCGCGTTAGATTTTCGAGAAATGTGGTGAGATACGTAAGAAGGGAGGTATACACAGGACAGAGTGGAGACTTGAAACTTGAAAGTGAAAGTGGGGGATTTCGATTCTCTGCAAAAGGTCAAGACTACAATATTTTTGTGGTCGCTAGATACAGTGACCAGTAGTTCAGCTTTTTTTTCTCTTCTGGAAGCACTGACCCCGCCTTTAGCAGATACCGAGTTCACCATCGCTGGCCTTCCATACAGACTTCCCTAGATGCAAATGTAGGCAGTAGGGCCCGAGTACCCTTTTTTGCAACCCTACAGACGAGATGTGCGTTCCCCCTGTAATTTTAAACGGAAATGCCGACTGATGAGACAATTCGAGCACTAGTCTTCCTAAGTAGGACATCCCGATGAGCCAGTCGAGGCAGTCAACCATGTATAGATGGAGACAGAGACATCATGAGTGACCGTAGCGAGGGTTCTCCATTGCCACATGAGCGATAGGGCGGATTCTGAAACAGAGATTCCCGGAACGACGCAATATTGGGCAGTACCTCCTTTCTCCTTGTGAGGTCACTCGAATGGCCTTTTGAGTCGGAGACATAGGTGGGGTAAGGTCAGCGCATGAGTTGACTGTCTAACCAGGAAGACGTCATCGCTGAGTGCGCTGAATTTTGTGTCCTTCCTTCGATATTCGGTACAAATCATTGATCATGATAGAGTTACATTCAGGAGTAAAGGAAGACGCTTCCGGATAGAGACGAGAAGATCTACTCGTGGTCTCGTCCGACGATAGTTTGGGACATGGCTTGGGTGTGCGTGTTCGTTCCTAGGGCTTCAAAGAATTCAAAGAACTGCGCATTGGCTAAGAGGGGGTTGCGAGGCAAGGCGATCAGCTTCAGATCTTGCTTCAGTTTTGGGGAATACTCCTACAGTGTTGATCATGTTATTTTGTTACGATAATGATCAAGAATACAAGCTTCTGTGTTGCGGGGTCTTGGTGATGGGAGACCCGGATTTTTAATGTAGGACTACCTGCATCTAATGAAGACTCTAGGATTCGTGATGGGCGTTGATTTCATGATTGTTTATGAATTTTAAGTGTAATTACAAAGTTCGCGATGGAGAGGCCAGTACACACGTCTAACAAACGCGAACATATAGGAGTCGGAGGCTAGGTGGAAATTGAGAGTTCTGATCTCAGTAACCTTCTGGTTTAGAATCAAACCAATATGAGCCGGGTGCAAATTCCTGGTGGAGACCATGCCGTTTGTTTCATGAGCGCACATGCTGTACTACTACTACAAGAATTGATTGGAGTGATCTGGGTCCCTGTCCCAATCAGGCAGTCGTTGACGGTGCTTTGAACTGGACCTTGTTCTTCGCCGTGCTGGTTCTCGGTGCAGCAATACTTGTCAGAGGCCGCCGCATTCGACAGGCTCATGTCTCCCTTCAAACACCAACACCACCATGATACAGATAATGGTACAGACGAGGAGCACGACGAGAACATTGACCCAGAACTGCGTCTGCGCACCGTGCGCACGGCTGCATCTGCCATTGCGGAATCGATTCTCTCTGAGCAGCGTGCAGAAAGGCGCAAGACAGCACACAGGAAACGCTCCAGATTTTTTCGTAGGCATCATGAAAAGAGGGTAGCGTCTGCGGATCCGCCTGTGCCCTCCAAGGAGATTCCGGGATCACGCAGAAATGTATATGTTAACCATCCTCTCTCTGCAAGCGAGTTAGCACATGACGGGGATCCCAAGGTTCGCTACGTGCGTAACAAAGTTCGCACCACTAGTGCGTGCCCGGTACCCTCTCGCTGTCTTTGATTCTAATATCATCTACAGAATACACTATTTTGACATTCGTTCCAAAAAACTTGTATGAACAGTTTCGGCGGTGAGTCCTTCGATCCTCCAGGCAAGTCCGAGTTTTCAATCTATGATCTCTAGTGTCGCCAATCTTTTCTTTCTGTCCCTTGTCATCCTTCAACGTCCGTGTGGCCTCATTTTCTCATCTATCACTGTCTCACATATTCACAGTATTCCCCGTCTTTGGAGCTACAGCCGGCTCTGTCGCCGTTCTCCCTCTCGCTTTCATTCTCGCTGTAACTGCTATTAAAGATGGCATCGAAGATTACCGCCGGGGTGTGCTCGATGAGGAGGTTAATACTTCCGCTGCTACCAAGCTTGGCGGTGGCTGGAAAAACGTCAACCAGCCGGCAGATTCCCGTCCGTGGTGGCAAAAACTATTGCACGCTAATACACCTGGCAAGGTCACCAAAGGAGTCAGGAAACTGCGGGAAAGAGAGGCTGTGTTAGCTGGGCAGCAACTTCGTATCGAACTGAAACAGAGTGGCGATGACTCAAGCACATATACATCCGATAATAACCCAAGCAGTGTCGACCTTGGACGCGGACGTCGGCTTGAGGATATCCAGAGCATTGACTCCCATAGTTACCCTCCTGCTACCAGCATCAATGATCTTTCCAAAGTATCACTATCAGATACAACAAAAGATTCCGTCGAATTTCCGCAGCTCACCAAGTATCCCACCATTGGATCTCTTTCTCAATACCAACAATCAGTGCACTCACGGTCGAGTACTGGCGTTGTGGATTGGAAGAGGCCTATCACTGGTTCTGCACGTTGGGAGAGGACGTTGTGGAAGAAATTGGAGGTCGGAGACATTGTGTTGCTACGAGATAATGATCAAGTGCCGGCAGATATTGTCGTTCTGTCAACTTCTGATTCTGACGGTATGTGTTATGTGGAAACTAAGAACTTGGATGGAGAAACCAACCTGAAGCCTCGTCGCGCTCTGAGAGCCACTTCACTCATCACATCCGAAGAGGACATCATGAGATCGTCATTTTATCTCGACTCCGAGCCTCCGCATCAGAATCTCTACCTTTACAGTGCTGTTTTGCGGTACAAGTGTGTTGACACTGGAGAAGATAAACAAGAAGGCGTCACCATTAACGAACTTTTACTTCGGGGTTGTGCCCTTCGTAACACCAATTGGATCGTCGGTTTGGTCGTGTTCACAGGCTCCGACACTAAGATCATGCTCAACGGAGGGGAGACTCCGTCGAAACGAAGTAAGATCGAAAAGGAGACCAACTTTAACGTCATTGTCAACTTCATTCTTCTCACTATCATGTGTTTGATTGCCGCTATTTTTAATGGTGTCCAAGATACGAGAACGGGTACCAGTGCTCAGTTCTTTGAAGCTGGTTCTGACCCGACATCGTCGTCTGTCTTGAACGCAATCATCACTTTTGCGTATGTGCCTCTCTTTCCTCTCTCGCTTGGTGCAGTTATTGAGATATACATGCTGTAGATCGTGTCTCATCGCTTTCCAGAATATCGTCCCCATCTCCCTCTACATCTCCATAGAAATTGTCAAAACTATCCAAGCCTTCTTCATCTCTCAAGATGTCGACATGTACTATGCACCCTATGATACCCCCTGCGTTCCAAAAACGTGGAATATCTCCGACGATCTCGGTCAAATTGAGTACATTTTCTCAGACAAAACCGGTACCCTTACACAAAACGTCATGGAATTTCAAAAATGTTCAATCTACGGAGTCGCCTATGGCGAAGGCATAACGGAAGCCCAACGAGGTGCAGCAACTAGAGAAGGCAAAACCGACATATGTGATCCTCAAGAACTGAATGAGAAACTCGATAAACTCAGACGACAAATGATTACTACTATGGAGAGGACGTTTAAGAATCGGTATTTGCAACCTAAGAAGGTTACGCTCGTTGCGCCGAAATTGGCAGCGGATTTGGCAGATAGGGGCGGAATTCAAAGAGGGCGTATAATTGCTTTCTTTAGAGCGCTAGCATTGTGCCACACGGTACTCGCGGATCGACCTGAACCGACGACAGATCCGTATCTGTTGAACTATAAAGCGGAGAGCCCAGATGAAGCTGCGTTGGTTTCTGCAGCTAGAGATGCTGGGTTCCCATTTGTCAATAAAAGCAAAGATACGGTTGATATTGAGGTGATGGGACAAACTGAGCGATATACGCTTCTCAAAGTCCTCGAATTTAACAGTACGAGAAAGCGTATGAGCGTCGTCGTTCGAACATCCGATGGGCGACTTGTTCTATACTGTAAAGGCGCGGATAGTGTGATATACGCTCGGTTAGCGAAAGATCATGATCAAGAGTTGAAGGAGCAGACGAGCAAAGACATGGAGATGTTTGCGAATAATGGTTTGAGGACGTTGTGTATTGCGTATAGAGAGTTGGATGAGGAGGAGTATTTGGGGTGGGTGAGATTGTATGATAATGCGACAAGTGCGGTGGAGAATAGGGATGAGGAGATTGATAAAGCGAATGAGATGATTGAACATTCGTTGAGGATTTTGGGAGCAACAGCACTGGAAGATAAGTTGCAGGAGGGAGTACCGGAGGCGATTGAGATGCTCCATAGAGCGGGGATTAAGTTGTGGATACTAACTGGTGAGTCTGGCTATAGCTGTTTCCTGAAATTTATCGATGGGTTTTATGATCCAGGTGATAAACTACAAACAGCCATTGAGATTGGATACAGTTGTAACCTTCTCAAGAGCGATATGGATTTGATGATTCTTTCAGCAGACACCCCAGAGAAAACGCGCTCGCAGATTGAAGCTGGGCTTAACAAAATCGCTTCTGTCCTCGGTCCACCATCGTGGGAACCTAAGAAACGTGGTTTTATGCCTGGAACAACAAAAGCTTCGTTTGCTGTTGTCATTGACGGAGATACGCTGCGACATGCACTTACACCTGAAATCAAACCTTTGTTCCTGAACCTTGCGACACAATGTGAGACAGTGGTATGTTGTCGGGTATCCCCAGCACAGAAGGCGCTTACTGTCAATCTGGTGTGTATATCTTGTGCTTGTTCTATGAAGAGAGGAGGGAAGTGTTGATACGTTTTGACCAGGTCAAAGAGGGGAGGAATGCGATGACGTTGTCGATTGGTGATGGAGCAAATGATGTTGCTATGATTCAGGAGGCAAATATAGGATGTGGGTTATTTGGTTTGGAGGGTTCGCAAGCGGCCATGTCTGCCGATTATGCATTTGGACAGTTTCGGTTTTTGACCAAGCTATTGCTTGTTCATGGAAGGTGGTCGTATCAGCGTGTGGCTGACATGCATAGTAATTTCTTTTACAAGGTGTGTGCTGGGTTTGTTGATTTGATATGCTTGGGAGCGAATTCTTCTTTGTAGAATGTCATCTGGACATTTGCCATGTTTTGGTTTTTACCCTTCAACAAGTGAGTTCGGTGCTTTCTGCATGTGAGTGGAGCAATTTACGTCTTTTGTTTTTTGCGTGGCAGTTTTGATGCAACATATTTATATCAATATACATTCATCCTTTTGTATAACCTTGTATTTACATCACTTCCCGTCATTGTGCTCGGAGGTACGTCATGCTACTAATCTCATTCTGTACCTAACATACATACTTCCCCAGCATTCGACCAAGATATCAATGCAAAGGCAGGGCTAGCATTCCCACAGCTCTACGTACGTGGTATTCGAGGACTGGAATACACACGAACCAAGTTTTGGTTGTACATGGCAGATGGATTATATCAGTCTGCTATCGTGTTTTTCATTCCGTATTTGGTTTGGACCATCGGAACACCGAACTCGTGGAATGGAAGGGGGATCGACTCGCTGGCGGATTTTGGAACGACGGTTGCGGTTGCTGCAATTTTTTCGGCTAACACTTATGTTGGATTGAGTACTCACTAGTAAGTTACGATTTTTCTTCCTCTTACTTGGGTTTGGCGTGTTTGAGCTTGGACGCTGATGATGAATTGTAGTTGGACGATTATGACTTGGATTGTGGTAGTTGGATCGACGCTTGTGATGTTGCTGTGGATTTTGGTTTACTCGTTCTTTATGAGTGCTGATTTTGTGGACGAGGTATTGATTTTGTTTGGTGGTGTTCAGTTTTGGGCAACGGTTTTGATGACTGCTTTGCTTGCTCTTGGTACACAAACTGTTTTCCGCCATTCTTAACATGCAGCTCACATATCTCTACTTTTTAGCACCTCGCTTCATCGTTAAATTTGTATCGACTGTATTTTTCCCTCTGGACAAGGACATCGTTCGGGAGATGTGGGTCATGGGTGATCTCAAAGACAGGTTGGGTATTAAACATAGGAAAGAAAAGAAAAACCGCGGGCCTTCTCCCAGGAATTTAGAAGCTGCACCCATGATCCACGAGCAGCACAGTCGGTCAACGTCTGAACTATCAGTTCATCATGCTTACGAGCCAACAGTAGCCACAACTCCAGAAATGGGCATATCTCAACACTCCCTATCGCCTTCATCACAGCACTTACTTCCACCGTCGACAAAACAAGATTCTCAGTCACTGCTTACACTGATGCCGCCAACAAGTCCTACGAGATTTGATACTGTATCACCACAACTATCGTATTACTCAGCTTCGGATATACCACAATCGTCCCCAATACCTCTGACGCAGTATAAACTTGCTTCTGGAGAGATTACAACGACACCACCTACGCCAAGGACAATGAGGAATCCAGCGATGCATTCACCTCCTCCACCGACACTGCCATCGAATGCTGCATTATTGCAGCTGCCAAGCTCACAGAGGCCAGCGAATGGGCTTCTGAGACGATTGAGCGGGAGTAGTGGGAGGAGTGGACATGAAGAGCCAGGGGCATTTGAGATGAGTGTGAGGGGTCTCCGGTCACCTGAGCATCATCGTCAACTACGGTCTCAGCAACCTCAGCACAGTGGTCATGACTCGAGGGCGCCTAGTACTTCTTCGTTTGCTACACATACATCGTATGAGACCGCCGAAGATGAATTTTGGACATTGGAAGGTGAGCACTATGGTGGTATGAGTGGGGGTGTTAGTGGGTACGGGAGTGCTTCAAGTCAGCCTGGAATGCAACGAATGTCGCAGGTGTCGTCATTGAGGCATGGGAGGAGTTCAGAGGAGACAGCAAGGGGGAATGAAGGTGGCGATCGTTCCCTCTCGATCATAGGACATGGAGCCGGACAACAACATGATCGGCCGACAAGCGAGATGAGCATCAAGACGTGGGAGATGGGACGTGCGCTGTGATAGGTATGATTGCTGAATGTTCAGCATTGGTCATGTACCTTTTTTTGTCTCTCTTTGGGCGCAACTTGGAAGGAATGAATGATCGGTTGTGCTGATATGTAATTTTGACTAATTCAATACCACCCTTTCTCGTTTCTGTTTATTTTCCCCCCTCATC
>Ga0157368_1000327_pt1 | contig 22736 bp, 14 predicted proteins | sample AttbisABBM3_FD_113146 | JGI IMG/M metagenome (GOLD analysis project Ga0157368, IMG submission 113146) | Fungus gardens microbial communities from leaf cutter ant in Botucatu, State of São Paulo, Brazil - Atta bisphaerica ABBM3 | ecosystem: Host-associated > Fungi > Mycelium > Unclassified ...
ACTTCTATTAAACTTGATTTCTAATGTTTAACAGTGATACACTAACATCAGTACTTACTCTTGCTTTGAACTCTGTCTAATTCTCTGGAATTGTGACTATGTGACAGACAGACAGTGCAGTATATAAGCTAAAGCTAAGGTTATTCTGACAAGTCTGTATTTATTAAGCTCTTGGTATGGAGTTTTCCATACTCTATGTATCCTTAAGCTAACCTCATGAGCTTTCACTTTCTGGTGTGAACTATGCCTGACAGTGCTAGAGAATGAAGAATATAATGGAAATACTAGTAGGAAAGTTGAAGTTGAGTAAAATACCAGAGAAGTTATAGACATACTTAATAGTAGACTTTATAACCAAGTTGCTATTAGTAGTTGGGAAAGATGTGATTCTAGTAGTCTGCAATAGGTTATCCAAGATGACATACTTTGTGACAATAACAAAAGGAACATTAGTGGAGGGATTGGTATAGTTGTTTAGAAATAATATGTGAAAGTTGTATAGGTTACCAGAGAGTGTGGTGTTGGATAGAGAATAGCAGTTTGCAGCAGAGTTGATGAAGGAACTGAATAAAATGTTGTAAATTAAGACTAAACTGTTAACATCATTCCACCTACAAACAGATGAACAAATAGAATGAATGAACCAGGAGTTGGAGCAATATTTTCAGTTTTTCATAGATTTAAGACAAAAAAATTGACTAAAGTAGCTGATATCAGCAGAACTTATGGTTAATAATAAAGTACATTTTATAACTAAGATATCTCTATTTATAGCAAATTATGGGAGAGAATTGAGAATGGGAGCAGATATTAAGAGAAAAGAAAAAGTATAGAAAGCAACAGAGTTTGCAGAGAGGATAAAAAAAGTACAAGAGGAAGCAGAGACAGTATTAAGAAAGGCTTAGAAAGAAATGAAACAATAGGTAGATAGAAGAAGAAAAGAGACTAAAGAATGAAAGAAGAGTGATAAGGTAATACTGAGTACAAAACATCTAGTATTCAAAGAATGACTGGCAAAGAAGCTAATAGATCAATATATTGGTCCATATATCATTAATAAGGTAATCTTTACTAATGCAATTGTATTATGATTGCTGTCTTTAATGAGGATTTATTCAGTGGTGAATGTTAGTTGAGTAATATAATATAGAGAACAAGTAGAAGAGTAAAAGGCAGAAGAAGTAAAACTAGTAGAGGTAGAAGGAGTAGAAGAATAGAAGGTAGAAAAAATACTAAATAAAAAAAAAGTGAGAGGAATAGTGAAGTATCTAGTGTGATGAAAGAGGTTTATAGCAGAACATAATTCAGAGGGGAAAAAGGAGAATTTAAAAAATAAAAAAGACTTTAGAAGAGAAAAGTTACTAGAGAAGTATATAGCAAAAATATTATTTGGATAAGATAATGGAAAGTTTGAGAAAGAATATCTAAGAAAGTTGAAGAACAATTGGTAAAAATATAAGTCAGTTTCTCTAGAGAGAAATCTTGAAAAGAGGATAATGTTAGAATTATAAACAATAGACTTTATTTTATTTCAATTTTCTTTTATTTTTTATTTTTGGACTTAGGGTTAAGGTTAATGTGATGTCACAGTCACAGTCACACAAATCAGGTGATATAGAGAAGGTCATAGAAGATTCTGGAACAGATGATGTTATATAGCATAATAACAATATATTGATTTTATAGCAAGTACTTTAGGATAGGTTAGTTGTTATGTACATATAGACCACAACCTGTGGTATATAAGATAGACTAATTTGTACTTGGAACTCTATTGGGCTCTTTTGTATTACTCAATATAAATGTTGTCTTTTATCTTTACTCCAAGGCTTAAGTCTTAATACAGAGAGAAATTGTGTAACAAACTCTACATTTTTATTACTAAAGATCAGAGTTGACAGTTATCTTATACCTACACTCTCTCAAGATTGCTATGTCTCAAAGCAATAGGTACAGAATAGAACTTGATGTTTTTAAAAGTCTACTTCTTAAATGAACTTTATAGCTTGGAAGTTAAGACAATGAAACTCCACCACTTTATCTAGTGCAAAAACATTTACAGCATTCTTCTAAGAGTTTACTTCTAGGCCAAATCTCTTTTACTTGATTAGATATTAGTATCTCTGGTGATACTATTAGCTGTCCAAGATTTTCTCAACCTTTCATTTTTCTTCTCTATTAATAATAATGGAACTCAAAGGTGGGTTTGAGCATTTACTAGAAATTGGGTCATTAGAAGCTAGGGTAAGCTTGACTATATGAAACACCAGATATAATATTTGGAGTACAGAGAGAAGCTTTAGATGATATGATATAGATATTACTTGCTTTTCGACCATATAAGGTCTAAGATAGCAATGCAAAATTTTAACAGAAGGACAGGTGGTATGAATGTCCAAAGAATATAAGAACACCTTATCACTAGAATTGAACATTGGAGTAGAGATACATCATTGATTATAGTACCTTGTCATATCATCTTAGAATTTATAGATAATAAACTTTGCTTCTTCAAGTACAGAATATACTCACTTCATGAATTTCAAGACTCTTTTTAGCTTAGACTCCTGCTGATAAGGCTCAAAACCCATCCATGAGAGATGCCCAGTGTTAGGAGAAATAATGGTTGCTGTATTAAGAAGTGTATATAGTTATTGTGCTAGAACTCTACTAATAGAAAGATATTTTACTATAAAATAAGAGCAAATTATTGACTTCTGACCACTTCAAAGAATGCATGTAGATGCCTGTTGGAGTACTCTTACTACTGTAGCTACAGGTTTCTCTTGATGACCAAGTCAATTACCATACCAGATATCTATCAAGAAATCTCATTCTTTACCTTTAAATACCATTTATTTCATTACTCAAGCTTAAGCAAGACCACATTTTCATTGTTATGTGACATATCTCCATGATCCAGTCAATAGGAAAGCACATATGGTTTGAAACCATCTATAGACTTACCTAGGTAATAGTGCAACATAGAATCAAATCTTTCTAAATACAAGAACTAGTGGGCTTGCCTTTACTTGAGCTTCTTGGCTATAATGAAGTACTCTAAATTTTGGTAATTCATCCAAATTTCCATAGAGTTTGCTGCTCCTTCAATAAAATACCACCATTCTTCAAGAGTATAGATAATTGCTAACATATTCTTATCATAGATCTTGTAATTGTATTTAACTGGTGAGAGAGACTTGCTAAAGAATGCCACTAAATGCCACTTACTATCTGCCTTGGACTCTTGAAATAGTATAGCTCTAGTTGCAAAGTCCAAACTATTTGCCTTTGTCTGAAGTGGTGCAAAGATATCAGAGAAAGTCAAGATAGGTATAGAAGTGATTGCTGTTTTTAGGGAATTAAAGCATCTTGTTGGCTAGTAGTCTATGTCCAGATGCTGTTGCTTCTAGTGAGGTTAAATAGGGGATGTATTACATCTGAAAATCTACAAATCAATCTCTGATAAGAATTGGTGAAGCTAAGAAATATCTACAGATAAGTATGGTTTCTAGAAATTTGCTAGTTACAAACTCTAGCCACTTTTACTGGATCCATCTCTACTTGATTCTTTGATATGATCAGATCCAGATACTTTATCTACTGCTTATTGAATTTATATCTTTTAGGCTAGAGATACATCTTGTACTCTGCTAATACTTCTAAGACTCTGAGATTGCTCTGTGATATTCTTCTGAAGTCTGAGTAAAGATTAGGATGTTGTTCAAGTAGATAATCATGATATCTTCTGCTATAAGATCATAGAAAATGTTATTCATCATTGTCTAGAACACTGTCAAGCTAATCATGTCCAAGAACATTACTAAGAGCTCAAAAAGTTCATTATTAGTATAAAAAAAAGTCTTCCACTCATCTCTAAGCTTTATGTAAACATTGTTAAAACCCTAGCAAATATCTAGTTTGGTGAAATACTTCTTGGAGCTGCAAAATAAGCTCAGAGATCAAAGAAGGTAAGTATTTGTTCTTGATTATCATAGCATTAAATATCATATAGTCTTATGCCAACTAGAGAGAACCATTTCTTTTCATAATAAAGAATACTAGTGCAGTTATAGGAGACTTAGAGAGAAATATCCTGCCAGTGCAGAAATTTTTAGCCAGAAAAGCATTGAACTCTGACTACTCCTTAGGTAACAGATATATCTTGAATGATTTGAGCTCAGCTTCAGATACTAATTTAATAGCATAATCCTGTTTGTAGTGTCATAATATGCTTGAACTCTGACATTTTATTTTGATTTTATTTTTTCTTTTTAATAATAAAGAGACACATGACTATGGTCACATGATGTGATATCATAGATTTGGAATGTAGTAAAAGAAACTGGAAAAATGATGTTAAAGACATAGTTGTAGCATGTTTGCCTTATAATAATGGTATAGTAGACTTATAGATAACATATGTAGTTTAGGGTAGGACTTGTACTAGTAGTATATATAGTGTAGAAATATATTAGAAACTTCTTGTTAAGTTCTCTTGTGATCTCTACAAGATATTTAGTTTATAAGTTTACTTAAGTGGTTTATTGATTGTCTTGACTAGTAGTTGCCACAACATGTAGTGGTCTGAAAGTATGTCAAAATCATCCTCTGCAAATACTGACTCAAAATACTGAATATGGGAGAAAGTACCAAGATATTTTTCTGCATAGTCTAATTTCATTAAAATGTTTTTGAAAAGCATTGTGAGAAGATGGCTATAGTATGGAGATCCAAGTCTAATAATTCAGGAAGTAGGCAGATTATGCAAATTCAGTCTCCCAACTCCTCTATATACTAACTAGATATAGCAGAGCTGAGAAGCATATCATCAGAGTCATCAACTAGAGTAAAAAATGAATTAGAGTAACAGATGTTCAATGCTTTCTTCTTTCTGCTAGTTAATCTCCAGATTGAGTCTTAAGTTAGGTAAAATCAAGAATCAAGTCTTGCTTGCCCAAACTGGAGACAATAAAGAAGCTCTGCTCTGAGTAAATTTTATAGCAGAGTGCAATATCTACCATTTCTGAGATCTGACTAGCCTCATTTGGAGTATTATCAATATTATACACTGATATAAACTGAGAAAGCTTTTGAGTATTTATGTTATGCTTCTTCACAAAACTCCAGTTGATAAAGATTTCTATTAGGGTAACTGGATAGAAGAGTAGAATACTTCAAATCTCTAGAAAATCCCAAGTTTATTATCTAAGAAATACTAACTATACACTTATTTTCAGGAAATTCTAAGAGAATAGGATAAGGATTTCTGAAGGTAATAACTGCTCTATATAATAATAGGTTCATTCTAATGTATTAGAATTCTGTTTACATAAGTAAGAAATGATGATAATCAAGTAATCAGAAATAGTTCAGAATAGAGAAACCAAATTGGAAGAAAGCTAGAGTACTTAGTAAGTACTTCTAGAGTGTGGGAAAGTGGATGACACTAGCAGACTATGGAAGAGTGAGAGAATACAGGAAAGAGGAGTTAGATGATATATTTAGATAGTTAGAAGTATTTATATATAATTCAAAGAGGTTTAGGGCATAAAAAAGTAGATAAGTGGATAAGTGTAGATGTTGGAAAGGGTTACAGAACATAGATTAGCTGGAAAATGCAGAAGAGAAAGGTCTTGGAAGAGCAAGTTCCCTTACATCTATTCCCTCTAAGATTGCTGTGATTTAAGGCAATGGTAGAAGACTTGAAAATTGCTTTAAAGTTTATATGGCAGATATATCTTAGTGTATCTAGATACTTAAGATAAAATTCTGTAGCTTGATCTGGAGCTGAAACCTTGAAAGCATCTTTCCAAAATTTGTTCTCCAAGCCAAATCTCTTCCACTTAACTAGATACTACAGTTGTTTTTGGTGCCATCAACTATTTAATATCTCATCTACTTCCTACTCTTTCTTATCATCTATGATGATAGATATAAAAACTATTATTATCTTCTATTCTGGGATTGGATCTTCAGAGGTAGCTATCAACTTTATGACATTGAACATTAAATGAAGTCTTGACCATTGGTAGGGAAATTTTAGCTTGTATGCCATTAGTCTGACTTGCTTTTTCATTTCAAAGAAACCCAAATATTAGTATGAAAACTTAACTAAGAGGCATGTTATGTAGATATTGGATGCATCCAGATATATCTTATTATCTGGTTAGAAAATGGGAGCAGAGAGTCAGTATCAATTATAGTACAGGGCCATATCATTCTGAGATTTTTGGAGTGCTACATCTGTCTCTTCAAGAGTGGATTTCATTTATTTAACAAACTCTGAGACTGATCCCAGTTTTGATAGCTGTTGGTGTAATTCAAAGCCTATCTGTGGAAAATTACTTGTATCAAGGAGAAAGAGAGACTGTCAAGTAGCAGAGTACATATAGTTGTTGTGTTGAAACTCTGCCAATAGTAATAGGTCATACCAGTCACTTTGCTGTTCATTGAAAAAAAGCCAGAAATACTAGTCTAACTCCTGGTTTACATGTTCAGTCAGTTTATCTGACTGTAGATGCCATGCCATGAAAGTTGCCATCTTGATTCCAAGTAGTCTATAGAATTTATGTGTGAAAAGAGCTACAAACTGTAGGCCTCTATTCAAGACTATATATTGAGGAAGACTATGCAGTTTCTAGATATTATACAAGAAAGTTGTGCTACTCCTTCTACTGTAATAGTAGTATAGGTTGGAATAAAATGCACTTATTTTGATACCAAGTTCATAACTGTCATTACTACATTATATTCAGAAGACTCATGGAGTTCCACTACAAAATCAATACTCAGAGAATCCTATTAGAAGTCTGGGACTGGTAGTAGATAGAGCTCACTAATTGGAAGATGTTACATAGGCTTGGTCCAAAGACAAAGATTGCAAGTGTAAATATACTAGCCAATATACTATAATATCTGAGGCTACCAATAATTTCATGAAACAAGCTCTAGTGTCTTTTATTGTTCAGTATGTTCTGTAACTTTAATGATGTGGTACAAAGAGGCAATACAGTGCCTAAGGTCAGAGATCTATAAAATATATATCTTATCTTATAAAAGAAGTAGGCTATTTATCTCTGGCTACTCAGAAGAGTGTAGAGACTTCACAAATAAGTGTTGGAGCTTCCTGTCTACCTTAGTCACTGTCCTCTCTTGTCTCTCACCCTAGTTTCCATAATAGATATCTCTAAGAATATTGTGTTTCTTATCTTTCAGAGAAAAACTCTCTATAGGGTAAACTGTAAAAATCTCTAGATAGAGGAGCATCATGTTTTGATTGTTCAGTACCCTAGTACCATAATCAAACTGTCTGGACAATAAATTTGACTTCTCTATGAACCTTTTGGGCCTGTGATGAAGTAAGAAGTTAAATCTAGCTAGCTAAAGAAATTATTAGACTTGATAACAATTGAGCTTCTTTGCTGTCATGAAGTGCTTGAGATTTTTGTGGTTAGTCTATATTTTAACTAGACTTACTACTTCCTCTATATAAGACTAATATACTATAGTTATACAGTATAACATTGTCTATTTTAGAACTATCTATAACTTTTTCTCTCTATATTATATGATCATGTGACATGTGACTATGACATGTGTGACAACTCTATACTTCATTCAACAATCTCAAAATATAAGCTACTAGCCTCCACTTCTCATTTTCATACTTTATTAATAACACTGTTATGATTCAAGACTTAAAGTATTAAGTTAAGAAAAGAATCTTATATTTATATTAGGGTTAACACAAGAAAACTCAATAAAGTTCCTAGTACAAAGTGTTTACCTCATATACACTAGCTAGTTAGTTTGTGCAAGACCTTAAGGCAAAGCTATCTATAGTATTATAGATAAAAATATAGTCAGAATAGTTAACTATAACAAAATTTGCGTTCAATAACAAGATACATATAGTGACAAAAGTGTCACCATTTGTAATTGACTATATGTCAGATTCAAGGATGATGGACTTGTCTCTTCATTATGTCTTCTCTATTATTTAAGTTTCTCTTATTTTTCTTTTGACTTCTCTTTCTCTCTTTCTCTTCTTCTTTTTATTTTGGACTTAGTAAAAGGGGACAAAGTAATGTCACATGTGACCATCACAAATATCACAAGTTGATCATAAATATCACAGTTACAGTCATAATGTCATATGATATAAGAGAAGAGTGATGTTATATATCTTATAATAAGATAACTCTTAAATATATGATTTATAACATTTAGAGTAGGCTAGATGTAAAGTATGCATAGACTATACACTAGAGGTATATAGAGTAAACACATATATACTAGGAACACTACCAAGTTCTCTTATGTTAACCAGTATAAGGTTGCTCTTTTGTTCTTACACTATGATTTAAGTTATAATACTATGGGAGAGAACTAATGATGGAATTTGAAATATAAAAAAAGAGAAGCATGTGAGAGCAGATAATTTTGTTAAAGAGATGAAGAAGAGACATAAAGAAGCTAAGACTGTACTTAGTAAATTACAAAAGAAGATGAAAAAGCATGCAAATAGAAATCTAAAGGATTTGATGGAATATCAAGTAAGAAATAAAGTGTTGTTGAGTACAAATGGTCTAGTATAGCAGATAGAAAAGAGGTAGACAAAAATTTTGATAAAACAGTATGTAGGACTGTATAAATTAAGAAAATTATATTAGAAAATACAGTAGAGTTAGAGTTGCTAAATTCTATGAAGATTGATCTTGTGGTCAATATAAGTAAGATGATGAAAACAGATAGGAGGACAGAAAAATATTCAACCTTATCTAGTAAAGATAAAGAGAGTAGAAGAGTATGAAGTGGAGAAGATTCTGAATGAGAGAAACAAAATCATTTGGTGTAGTGGAAGTTATATAGCAGAAGCAGATACATGAGAAGAATCGGAGAATCTGGAAAATGTGATGGAACTAGTAGAAGAATTTGAAAAAAAAACAATTAAAAATAAAAAGCTAAGAAGAGTTTAATAGCCACAAATACAAAATCTTGAAAAAAAGAGTTTGTAAATATTAAGCTACCAGGGAAATATACAGTGAAGTTGTTGTTTGAATGAAATAATAGAAAGTTTGAAAATAAGTATTTGAAAGAAACTAAAGAGAAACTGGTAACGATGGAAAGAAGAAAAGCAGATTTCTCTGGAGAAGAATCTTGAAGGGAAATATGATTATAGTATACTCTAAGCTTTTATATTTTATTGTAATTTTCTTTTCTTTTGATCAATTTTTCTTGATTTGATTTTTTAATTTAGATAATAAAATATTATATGCTATAGTCATGTGGTACTATTATATGATGTGATGTCATTAGCCAGATGATGATATATGTGATCACAATTATATACAATAGAAGAATGTAAAAGATACTAGAACAATGATGTTAGTGGGCATGGTTATAGCATATTGTTTTCATGGTATATGTATGAATGATACAATGTTAGAAGATGATTTACACTTGTCAGGTAAGTTTGTAGATGTTGTATAAATAACAGAAATGATTGGGATACTTATTCAGAAGTGGACCAAGTGATCTGGAATAATATATGTAATGTAGATGATGATCTTGGGTTCAACTTTTATGTGTTGTGTCTAACTTGTTCATTGTGCAATTGTAATTTGTGAAAATAGAAGAGAGTAAGGTTTTAGGTTATGAAGAAAATAAGTATGGTACTTAATTCAAGTTGATTATCAGACTCAGAACTATACAATATATTTACCAGCCTTAAATATGATATTAGATTCTAAGAATAAGAAAATTAAGTAATAATCTGGGTTTGTGAGTCACTGAAGAGACTGTTAGAAAGTCTATGAAGTTTGATATCAAATAGAGAGAGTTTGTTTGTAGAGTGATTAATAATTGGAATAAAGAGATGATCTATTCTAGAAGAGAATACTTGGTTTAGAAGTGTGCTAATTGTTATCTAGAGTAGATAGTAAATATTACTGAATTAGTTTATGATAGTATCCTCTTCTTAGAACTGGACTCTTAAAGCTTTGATTACTTTTTTTATAAGAAAATAAAGATATAATAAACTAAGTAGAATAAAATCAGATATCAAGCTAGTCCAAGAAAAGGGAAACCAAATAGAAAAGAATATAGTAAATCAGATAATAACCAAGATAATAGAGGCTAGTATAAGCCTGATCACAGCAATAGAAAAAAACTAGGTTTGTTATAGTAAGTAAGATAAAAATTAGACACTAGTCTAGAGTATAGGTAAGCTTTGTAGTAGATAACCATTTGGATTTATCTTTCATATTCTTATAATCAAATAATCTTATTGTTATGATTTCAAGACCTTAGAGTAGGTCAAGAAAAAGAACCTTGTATAAGAGTTATATAAGAGAACTTGATGGAGTTTCAAGTACAAAGTATTTATCTTATATATATACTAGACTACTAGTCTGTGCTATACTAACTGTCAGAATTACAAATGATAGATTTTATTTTCCTTTTTCCATTTTCTTTTTATTTTATTTTCATTCCTATTGCTCATTTTATTTAGGATTAGGATTTAGTGGGACATCATGGTCATAACTATCACAAATAAGTCACATGATATATCATGCAAAGTTATATGTCACACAACACTATCACAGTCATAGTCACACAATTATATGGTCATAATGGAATAGAGTGGAACATTTTAGAAATGATAATATTATAACATATGTTAACCTTATAGTTTACACATAATCCTTAGGGTAGGCTAGATACAGTAGTAGCACAGACTATTTAGTAGAATATATAAGGTAGATAACTTTGTATTAAGAACTCCATCTAGTTCTCTTATATTAACTCTAATATAAGGTTCACTTTCTTGACCCACTCTAAGGTCTTGAGATTGTAGCTTATTTTAAAGACCATATATAGTATATACTTATTATTCTAGAACTTTCTATGATATTCTATATAATATATGACTATGACTTGTGATAGTATTTTGTGATACATAACAGAGGTGTGACACTGTGTGACATTAACTAACTTCCAATCCTAAGTTCAAAAATAAAGAAAATCAAAATAGGAAAGAAAATAAAATAGAGAATAAAATGAAAAAGTTTTAAGTCTACTGTTTTCAACTCTAACATTACCCTTCCTTTAAGATTTCTCCTCCAAAGAAACTGATTTTTATTTTTGCCAGTTTCTTTCTAACTTTCTTAAATACTTCTTCTCAAACTTCTCATTATTCTATTTATATAGTATTTTTGCCATATATTTTCCTAGCAACTCCTTTCTCCTAAAGTTTCTTTCTTCTACTATATCCAATTTCTCTTGTTGTCTCACTTCTGCATTCATTCTTCCTTCAAATTCTGCTACCACTTCTTTTGTGTTTTTTTCTTTCTCCCAAGTATCATGTTCTGCTGTAAACCCCTTCCATCATATCAAATATTTCACAACTCCTCTTATTTCTTATTAGAATTTTTTCAACCTTCCATTCTTCAACTCTATCTATCTCTACTGGTTTTACCTCTTTTGTCTTTTGTCTCTCTACTTGTTCTCTGTACCATACTATCTGACTGATATTTACAACTGGGTGAATTCTTATTGAAGTGAGCAGTTGTAATTTGACCACATTAATAGAAACTACTTTATTAATGAAATATGGATCAACATATTAATCTACTAGCTTTTTTACCAGTCTCTTCTTGAATACCAAGTTCTTTATACTTAATATTACTTTGTCTTTTTTTTCATTTTTCTGTTTCTTTTCTTCCCTATCTGCTTGTTGTTTTATCTCCTCCTATGCTTTTCTCAATGCTGTCCTAACCTCTTTCTGTACATTCTTCATTCTTTCTGCAAACTCTGTTGCTTTCTCTACTTTTCCTTTTCTCTTAATATCTACTCCTATTCTCAACTCTCTATCATAGTTTGCCATAAACAGAGGTACTTTGGTTGCTGAATGTACTTTGTTGTTAACCACAAGTTTTGCCAATACTAGCCATTTTGGCTAGTCTTTTTGTCTGTGATCTACAAAGAACCAAAAATACTGTTCCAGCTGCTGGTTCATTTGTTCTGTTTGTCTATTTGTTTGTGGATAGAATAATATCAACAGTTTAGTCTCAATTCCTAACATTCTATTCAACTCTCTTGTCAACTGTGCTACAAACTGTGGCCTCCTATCCAACACCACACTCTCTGATAGCCTATATAACTTCTATATATTATCTCTGAACAGCCTTACTAATCCTTCTACCAATGTTTCTTTTATCATTGTTACAAAATACATCATCTTAAACAATCTATTGCAGACTACTAGGATTGTATTCTTCTTAGTTACTAATGGTAACTTAGTTATAAAGTCAACTGTTAAGTGTGCCCACAGCTTCTCTGGTATCTCACTTAACTTTAGCTTTTCTACTAATGTCTCTGTCCTATTCTTCATTTTCTAACATGTATCATATCTGTCTATATATTTTCATATATTCTTTATCACTCTGGGCCACTAGTAGTTTTTTGTTACCAACTCTGTTACATTTCATCTTCCTCCATATCCTGCTACTAGTATATCATGATGTAGTCAGATTATTTCCACTCTCAACTTCTCATTCTTTAGCATATATATTTTTCCCTTCTTTAACACTAACTTTTCTTCTATCAGCCATTCATCTTCTTGCAGTACTTTAACTTCTGTCTTCTTTATTTATTCTATTACTCTGGCTATCTCTTTATATTTTCTCTTGGCTATTTTTATTTTTTCTACTATATCCACCTTTAGTCTTTCTATTACTACTTCTGATAAATTAAGAATTGGTTGTTCTTTAGTTAATGTCTGATTGTTATTACTATTTTCTATTCCTACTTTCTAGTTTGGTTGTAAACCTGCTGTTTACCTGAGTTCCTATAATCAGCATAAATATACTGCTAGTTGGCTAAAAAGTATAAGCTTTCAGTTAAATTGCCTTTTGGCATAGTTGGTTTGGTACTAGCAGTCTAGCCAGAATACACTAGTCTTCTAATAAGTCCATTTGCTTTTTCTATTTTTGTTCCTGATACATGTTTCAGAGTGAAGTCAAATCTTGACATGTAAAGCATCTAGTAAGCTTGTCTTCTGTTCAACTTCTGTACTTTCATAAAATATTCTGAGTTTTGTGATCTGTTCAGATCTCAAACTTGAACTTGGCATCTTCTAATAAATGCCTTCAGTTTTCCAACCCCTCTATTAATACTAACATTTTCTTGTTATAAATCTCATAATTTCTTTTTGTCTTATTTAGAGATTTTGAGAGAAATACTACAGATCTCTATCTCTCATCTTTGCACTTCATAAATAATACTCCTCCTATTGCATAATCTGATATGTTTACTTCTGTTCTTATTTTTTTGTCTAAGTCCAGTGCTACTAACACTAGTTCTGTTGTAAATCTCTTCTTCAACTCCTTAAACACTACTTCTTGTCTTTTTGTCCACTTTTACTTCTAATTCTTTTTTACCATATCATATAATGGTCTGGCTATTGTTGCAAAATTCTTAATGAACCACCAATAATGATTAGTAAGTTTCAAGAACTTCTGTATATCCTTAGCTCATCTTGGAGTCAGCCAGTCTAATACTCCCTTCACCTTTTCTTCTTTCATCTTAATTCTCTCTGGTCTAATTATTACTCCTAAGAACCCTACTTCTCTAACCTTCCATTTGCATTTTTCCAGTTTTATATACAGATTGTTTTCTGCCAATCTCTTTACTACTTCTTCTACCACTTCATGTTCTTCTTCTTTCTCCATTCCTATTATTATATCATTGATGAATCTTACCATCTCCCCAGTATTGATCAAGTTCTGTGAGATCTTCTTCATCATCATTTGAAATGTTGCTAGAGAGTTGGTAAGTCCAAAGAACATTACCATTGGTTCAAATGACCTTTCTGGAGTTGTAAATACTGCCTTCCACCCATCCTCCTCTTTGATCTGTACATTATTATACCTCTACTATAAGTTCAATTTTGTAAATACATTTTTAGTACCAATATTTTTTACAATTTCTGAAATAAAAGGTAAAAGATAATTATTTTTTACAGTTTATTCATTTAAATATCTATAGTCCTGAACTATTCTCTTCTTACTATTCTTTTTTCCTACAAAGAATGGTGATTTTGAAGGTCTAATATATTCTTTCCTCAGTTATTCTTTGATAAACTCACATACTTTTTCCCTCTCTTTTCTCAACAATGGATACACCTTCCTCTTTCTTGGTACAAACTCTTTCTTTGTCTCTATTACATAATCTTACACCTTCTTTGTTAGCATTCTTTCATTCACTTCCTTTCTGAAGATATGAATCTACTGATGGAATCTTTGAGGTACCAATTTCTTGGCCTTTTCTTTAAACTTTGCTACTTCCTTTTTCTTATTCCAAATTTCCCACTTCTCTGCTATATTTTTTACTTCTATTATTTTCTCTTTTCTTTCTTTTTCTTTCTTTCTCCTTCTTTTGTACCTTTTCTTTCCTCTCTTCTTCCTTCTGTTTTTATCATTCTGACTTTCTCTGTTTCAGCCTCTATTGCCTATTACACTCTTCTAGGCATCTTGTTATCCTTACTTCTCCTATTCTTCAGTCAATTTCAAGATTGTGGCATGTAAGCTATGATATTCCCAAAATTACACTCTACTTCTAACCTCTAATCATATCAATCATTGTTCTCTTCCTGTGCTCCTAGTAATAAATATTTACCTTTAACTTGAACTCCTACTTTCTTGCAAACTCTAAGCTCATAATTAACTCTATTACTCTACTATCCAATAATGCTTTTACTGTCATCCCTTCCTATGTATTAATTCTTTCTAATCTATTCTTCACTATAACCTCTCTCAACATATTCCTATTGTCTAAGTTGCAGTAGGATTTATTATCTATTATTCTAGAGTGCATTGCAAACCTATTGTAATTACTAGAGCCTAATCAAGGACTATTAAGCTTTCCTCTCTATTTAAATTACTTTGTCCATTATTTGAATTGTCCCCATACTCCTCAGTATTTTTTCTCATTTTACAATTCTCTAATTCCTCCAATTTCTTGCCAAGTATCCAAAATCTCCACAACTATAATAGTTCCTATCACAGTCTACCTCCATTGCATATGGATTGTGTCTTGGTATAAACCCTATCCATTGGTTCAGGTTTACAATGACTACTTTCTTTCTTTCTACTTCCTTTATTGAAGAAGGCCCTACCAGTACCTACTGTTGAAACTCCTACCTCCTAGGCCAAATCTAAGGCTAAGACAATCATTGTCCTTATGCTCTACTAGCAGTTGTTGGTGTATTTATTCTTTGAGCTGGAGCTCCTGTTTCTCTTCTTTCTTCTCTTCTATCTTACTCTCCCTTTAGTGTCTATCTAGATTTGTTGCCCTCTTATACCATCATTCTATACTTCTAGAAAGCTGTTCTGCCTCCATTAACTTTCTTCTGATTATCCTGTTTATTCCTTGCTTAAAATCTTCCACTATCTCTTGCTGCTCTTCTAAACTCCTATTCAAATTTCTCTATTGTTCTATTCTCTTATTCTACTTTCTTTAATTCTACTATGTCATATGTCAAGTCTACTTATTCTGAAGATACATTTTGTAGTGATGTTATCATTATAATATTCCAATATAAGCCCATCTTTTATAATGGTCATTCTTCATAACATATTCCTATGGTGGTAATGCAACAATTTGGGTATTTGGTCTTCCATAATAAGGATGCATCTATTGAACTTGGTCTTCTATGGCAGAGTTTTCCTATCTAATCTCTTTCAGTGTTTCACTACTGAAACCTGTACTAGAAGCTATGCACTGAAACCTCTAACATCTCCTATATATCTGACTTGTATATAAGACTAGTAGTTACACTATAATTTTCTAGTCTAATAATCAATAAAGATAACTTCTATTGAACTTGATCTCTAGTGTTTAATGATAATATACCAACATTAGCACTTACTTCCATCTCAGACTTTATTCACTCATCTGAAGTTATAACCATATAGCAAACAGATAGCACAGCATACAAGCTAAAGATCATTTTGACAAGTCTACATTACTAAGCTCATTACACAGAGTTTCTATACTCTATGCATTTCCTAGCCAACCCTGTGAACTTTTGCCTCCTAGTATAAACTATGCCTAATATACTACTTTTATTATCTCATTATTTCCTCTGCCAAATTCTCTTTTCAAATTTGCTAAAAATTCTCCTATCATTCCATATTCTAGTATTCTTGTTTTCAGATCCTCCAAGATGTTCTCCTTCTATATATCTGCTAAGCCCCCTTATACATATGACAACATTCACTGAATTTGTTCTTCTACTAAATTATCTCTCATTCTTATTCTTATAAAAAGCCTATATATCATTAGAAAATTTGAAATCTTCTCTGTCTCTCTATTGAATGTTTATGGCTTAGCCACTTCTATATTTGACCTGGTGTTGGGTTTAGAGACTACTTCTCCCATTAACACCTGGAGCTATGTCTGTATAATGGTAATTTACTTCTAATATTGCTAGATAATCTGATTTATTTGAATTGAGTTAAGTTGACTTATATTATTGTAAAGAGATGGAAATTTGATCAACAATGATAGTGGTGGTAGTGTAGTGGATAAAGATGTATATAAAGAAAGGATGGAACCAGTGCTGGTTTCTCTTTTTAAATTATATTCTGAGCTTGAATTAATCTCAGTAGGTACTAGTAATACTCTTCTTGTCTGCCTCATACTATCTACTAACTACCTGAACTACCAACTACTATTCTAATTGAATTGTAAACAATTTTGTTCTAAGAAGAATGTTCTACTCTAGATGATGTTTTAAGAGCTATTACTGTCCTTCTGTATGGACAGGTCACAAAGGAATCCTGCAGCACAGAGCTACTACTTGAAAATTTCCATCTAACATGTTTATAAAAGGTAATATGTCCAAAAAACATCAGTAAGTGTTAACACAATCTGAATAGCTAGGCTTTTTCTATCTAGCTAGTATATATCTTAAGCCTAGAGCCTGGCTATTCTTCTTGACTAAAGAATGGTGTTGTCCTTCAGTCAAGAATAATGAGAAAGTAAGAAGAAAGGACCCTGAGTTGGGTAGTTTCAAGAGATGAATATTAAGTTCTAATATTCCAATCTCAAGACCTTAGAGTAGGTCAAGAAAAGAAACCTTATATAAGAGTTACACAAGAGAACTTGATGGAGTTCCAAGTACAAAGTGTCTATCTTATATATGCTAGACTACTAGTCTGTATTACACTAACCTTAGCCTATTCTAAAGATTATGTATACTACATGCTGTTAATATATAGGCTAATATCATTATTCTGGAACTTTCTATAATGTTTTATGTTTATATGACAGATGTGTAATATTTGTGACAGTCACATATGACATTATGCTAACTCCTAACTCTAAGTCTAAAAATAAAAGAAATGAAAATAGAAAATAAAATAAAATAGAGAAGAAAATAAAAAAGTTTTAAGTTTATTGTTTTTAACTTTGATACTTGTATAGTAGTTTATATATATATCTTTAATTAATTTTAGAGTTAATAATTTAGGAAATTTTGTATTTGGATTCACTGTTTATGATCACAGATAGTGGTAGTAGTTTAGACCAACTATAGAAATACTGTTCTAGTATCTGATTTGTATATTTTATCTGGCTATTGCCCTCTGGATATTATTTAGAAATGAAATAAAGTTGTATGTTAAGAATAGCTTCTAGAGAATGGAAGAAGTTTGATACAAACTCTGATTCACAGTCAAAAATAATATAGAATAGAACAGTGCTAATTTAAAGAAAGTCATAGTGTTTACTATTGGAATGAATATGATATTATAGCCTAAATACTTAAGCCAAAGATAAAAGATGACTTTTGTATTGAGTTAATACAAAGGAACTTGATAGAGTTCCAAGTATAAGATAGTCTACCTTATATACTGCAAATCATAGTCTGTGCACACACTATAACTAATCTATTCTAAAGTACATATGCTTTCTATAAGGTTAACATGTTGTTGTTATACTATATGATATCATTTGAACCTTCTACCTCCTTCTCTGTATCATACCTCCATCATGCTTTGGGACTTGTGTGACATCATACTACACCTTTATCTAAGTCCAAAATAAAGAAAAGTAAAATGAAAACAATAAAATAAAAGAAAATGAGAAAAAGAAAAGCAAATAAAATAAAACAAAACCAAGTTTATTGTTCACTATTCTTATGTTTGGAGAGGTATTAATAACAAAAGTTGACTCAAATACAGAAGAAGAAGGAAGTTTCTTGATAAAATCTATAAATATTAAGTTTTGTTTTATGAATGTTTAGGAATCAGAAGTTGTTTAAGGAATCCATAGGGCTTGTAGTACTGTAGTTTAGACCTCATGCATATAATACAGAACTTACAGAGTTCTTTGACATCAGCACATATATTGTACCATATGTATCTATAGCAGATGAGCTCTATTTTTTGTTTTGTCTGTAATGGCTAGCAAGAATATGATTATAATACTAGAGAACTCATGTATGGAGGTCATTTTCTAAAAGTATATAAATTCTGTAGTTGAGGAACAGGAGTTCAGATGTGTCTAATGATTAATATTCTGCTGGTTGAAGAAAGTGTTCCATAAGAGAGCTGTCTTGTATGGTGGCAAAACAAATATCATTGTGAAAGCTATTAAAGTCTACAATAGTAACTGTATAGAGAAAGGAGGAGATAAGAACAATAGTATTAAGAGATGTTGTGAGTTAACTGTGAGTGAAGATAGGCCAATTATTGTGTGTATTAATAGAAACATAGTCAGTGTTATCACTCTTTAGGTCAAAATCCTATTTATGAGTAAAGGCATTTAGTTTTGATCTAAGAAAACTAGAACAGAAATAAATAATGAGGTTAAACTGCAAAAGAAATTCTGATCATCTTACTTAATAGGTGAGAACTTTGGTGGTTGAAAATTATTCTAGGCTTTTGTGATTTATGATTATGCTAATAGTTGAGCTCAACTATTTTAGAGATATAGAAGTGAAATGTAACTGGATAAACTTTCTTATCTTTAGTTATAATGGGTAGAATAGCAGTGAAAGTATAATCAAAAGTGTCAGTCTTTACAATTAGTTGGGTATTAGGGATTCAATAAATTAGAATAAAGAATAATAAACTTTATTTTATTTATTTTCTTCTCTTTTATTTTTTTCTCTTTATTTTTTACTCTATTTTCTTATTTAGACTTCAATAAAGGTTGTGATGTGTCGTCACAGTCACAGTCACAACATTGCACAACATGAAGAAAGTTATACAAGGTTCTAGAATAGATAATATCATATAATATAGCTATGATATGTTAATTTTATAGAAAGTATATGTATTTTAGACAAGGTTAGTTGTAGAGTATGCATAGTCTATAATATAAGATAGACTAGTATGTAACAGGAATTTTATTGAGTTCTTTTGTGTTAACCTAAAAAAGCCTTTATCTCTACTCTTATTCTTGTTATAAACTTAAGTTCTAAAAGCTGGACAAAAGGATAAATCTTTTTGAGGTTGCTGAAGGCTTTACTAAAGAGAATGTCAAAGTTCTAAGAAATGTTCTTCTAAGTAAAGCAGATTAATAGAGCAGCTATATCTGAGTAGTTATAAGTCTTTAACAAATCTGAGGAATACATGTATATCCTTGATTTTATTTAGCTCAGACTACTCTTGAATTATTTTGATCTTATCAGTTGCTATGGTTAATTCAGAAGAAGAGAGGATATACTCAAAGTATTTCACTGGTTTAGAGTAGAACTTATATTTCTTAGCTTTTACATAAAGCCTAGCTTTGTAAAGTTAGCATAATACTTCTTTGAAATGACTTCAATAATTGACCATGTTGTTAGAGCTGATAAGAATATTATCAAGGTAAACTATCATATAGACATTGAGAAGGTTGGAAAAAATATTTTTTTATAAATTGTTGGAAGAGTATATTACATACTAACTAACATTATCTATCATCTATTCTAGATGATAGTCAATATCTGATATAAATATCTTCTTTTAGCATAAATCAAGTTTAAATTCAAATTACCAATCACTTTGTGAACAAAGCTCTCTCTATTCCACAACAAATCTCATGGAGTTTTAGATTATGATCTTCTTGGTATTTAACAAACTCAGAGTATATATAGTCTTTTATTATTAGAAAAACTTTTCTCTGTATTTAATTAGTCTAGATTAAGAAAAGTAGATGATTTACCAAAACTGACTCTAAAACTGGACTTACTTCATTTTAGTTAATCTAATCTTATTAGAGAAGCTGCTATTATGCTTAATAATTTGCAAATGAAGCCTGGTAAGAAAATTGTAACTTGCAATATTGAATTTATGAGGTATGTATTCTAGCTATACTGGAAAGATAATATTCTGTACTACTATTACTATTAAGAATTTCCCAATAAAATCTAGGATTTCATCTAAATATAAGAAGAAGGAAAATTTACTTTTTCTCAAGTAATGTATTTACTAGCTATAATCATGGACAACTGTTACTAAAAATGCAAAAGGGAACATATTCATGCTCAAAACTTCTTATCTACTCTTCTATCTCACCTATCTACATCTGTATTCTTTACAAATATAACTCTAAGTAGAAAACTATTGAACTTCTTCCTTCTGAATTGACATACCCAGAAGGTTGGGTAGTCATGAACAACTGACTATTAACAAGCAAAAGAGATATATTGAGGACAATCTTTATATGTACTGTGGTAAAAAGAGCTACAAAGTCAAAATATACTCTTACTATCTATTAGATACTGTGAGATTCTAAGCCAGATGCAGAGAAGCTGTCTCTTCTACTTTAGCTAGAGAGTCAGGAAACTAGAGTATAGCTTCACAAATTCTTTCTTCACAGAATAAGGTTGTGTTAAACTTATCTATGCAACTATAAGTCTAATCTGCCTTAATGTTATTACTCTTTCTAATCCAAATTCCCTTACTCTCATCTTCATATTACTAATAGTTTGAAGAACAAACTACATTCAAAATTCTCTCTTCTATGTTCTCATCAATTCTAATTCTATACATTGTTTTATTAATACTATATTTGCATATACCTGTTCTATTTCTACTCTTCTAATACCACCTGTGGAACTCAAACTGTTTGATGGATCATCAAACAACATTATCTCTGAAATTACATCTCTCTCTATTACTTTTCTATCTGGTAACTAAAAAAATTTGAATGTATATGTTATTTCATTTGACTCCTCTTGTTTATTGTTTATTGGTACTTGAATACAACTGGCTTACCTGATACAATTCATTGATTGACTAGACTACTAGGTCTATTACATTCTGACTAAACTTACAAAGAAACCCCTGTCTTTTCAAGGAACCTCTAGCTTACCCATTTTCTGACAACTCTATATTTGCACAAAATCTCTCCATAGTTCCCATTCCTATACTAGACCCCTCTGTGGCTCCCAATTACATACCTGATTCTCCTATATCTTCTGTCCTCACATCTGAGAATCCTCTCTTGAGACCTCATATTACAATTATTAATATACCAGTCTATCACAGATAAAGAAATTAATCACTTTCTGTCTCAAGCTTTGCTCTGCAGATCTTGCTAGAAATTTAATCAAAGTTATGGACAACTCTGTTGATCTATATACTGTACCACCAGAATACCATGAGTTCACTGATGTTTTTAGCAAAGCCAAAGATAAACCCCTAGCTCTTTACCATTTGTATAATCTACAGATAAAACTGAAGAATAGAGTAAAACCATTTATTGGAACCCTTTACTCACTCTCCATTGTGGAGCAGGAAGTACTTAAGGATTTCATTAGTAAAAGTCTAAACACTAGTTTTATATATCATATCTTCTTCTCTCACAAAGTATTTGTACTTTTTAAAAAGATGGCTTATTTCACCTCTATGTTAACTTATGAGAACTCAACTGTATCATATATAAAGACAGATATCCACTTCTATTAATATCCAACCTTCTTCACTCATTCTAGAAGGCACATATCTATACAAAGATCAACTTTCATTATATATATCACCTAGTCCAAATTATAGAAGGCAACAAATGAAAAACTGCCTTCTATACTTGTTACAGGTATTTTAAATGGGTAGTTATATCTTTTGGCCCTACTAATGCTTTTGTAGCCTTTCAACAGTTTATGAATGATATTTTCTCTGATTTTCTCAATATTAGGATAACTAGTGGGGTTTGTAGGATTATGTGAGCTTTTACAATCTCCAGAAGAATCTAAGATTTATATTAACTACAGATTATGATGATACAGATTAAGGTTTCTGAAGGTAGAAGATATCTTATATACTAATACTATATATTCTTAACTCTTGAATTAGCTTACTTCATAAGGAATGATAAGAACAGCATGGTCAGAGATATTCTTGATAGAAATATCTAGAATATTAGTTTAGAATCTAAAAAAGAAGAAAGCTCTGCAGGCTTTAATAGTAGTGTTGTAATCAAAAGAATAAGTCCTTTTATACTTAATATATATGTAATAGTTTATCTTGATAACATTCTAATTTACTTAGATAACATTTCCAAACACTGAGGTTATATTAAGAAAGTACTATGCTGACTTTACAAAGCTGAAATCTATACAAAGGCTAAAAAGTGTAAATTTCACTACATTTTTTTTTTTAACATTGATAATTTATTACATGAGGTGCAAAGGCAGGCTGTGATAACTACTTAGTAGCTATAATACATTGATGGGCAAA
>Ga0157368_1000328_pt1 | contig 22685 bp, 1 predicted proteins | sample AttbisABBM3_FD_113146 | JGI IMG/M metagenome (GOLD analysis project Ga0157368, IMG submission 113146) | Fungus gardens microbial communities from leaf cutter ant in Botucatu, State of São Paulo, Brazil - Atta bisphaerica ABBM3 | ecosystem: Host-associated > Fungi > Mycelium > Unclassified ...
CCGTCGGTGACGCGGAAGCTGAAGGTGAACGCCTTGTCGCCAGCCGTCGCGTTGTTAACGGTGTTTTGGTCAGGGGTCCACTCGAAGTAGCCGGTGGCGGCATCGAAGGAGATGCCGGCCGGTGTGCTTTCATCGTGGAGCAGGGAAAGTTGCAGGGCATCGAGGTCAGCGTCGACCGCACGCACCGTAAAGCCGAGGGTTTCACCCTCGCGGGCGAGTTGTAGCGGCAGCGGCAGGATGCGTGGGGGCTGGTTGACATTGGCGACCCGGATTTCCAGCGTGCGGGTGAAGTGTGCCGTACCATCGCTGGCGCCGACGGTGAGGCGCCACAAGCCCGGAGTGCCGGTGTTGCCGTCTTGCGCGGCGAAGAAGTCCGGCGTCCAGGCGAGCGTGGCCCTGCTGCCGTTGGCCGCGGGCGTGAAGACCAGGCCGCGTGGCAGGTCGAGGGCGCGCCAGTCCAGGCGGTCGCCATCGGCATCGTGACCATAGAGCACGACGCCAAGGGGCACGCCTTCGGTCGCGTCGATGCGTACCGGAGTGGACGCATCGGTGGCACCGCTGTCGGCTATCTGCTGGCCATCGACTTCCAGGCCGAGCAAGGTCGGCGCCTGGTTGGCTTCACGCACGACGAGGCGCAGCGTGTGACGGCTGACGTTGGGCACTGGATCGGCTGGATTGGTATAGCCAGCGTCCTGGGGCGGCAGGCCCATATCGGTCACGGTCAGGATGATGTCGCGGCTACCGATGTCATCGGCGGTTGGGGTCCAATTCAGCGTGGCATGGCCGTACTGCTCGGCCGGGGTGAGCGCAGCCCCGAGCGGCAGGCCTACGGCGGTCCAAGTCAGAGCGTCCTGGTCGAGGTCGGCGGCCAGCAAGGCGACCGACAGGGGCTGACCGACGAGGGCGACGACTTGCTTCGGCGCGATGATGACCGGCGCCTCGCTGAGGCTACGGACCGTGAGGATGAAGCTCTTGGCCTGGGTCAGGATCTGGTTCGTGTCGCCGTCGCCGTTGTCACTGGCAGACACCGTGATGGCGTAGTCGCCGCGGTCCCCTTCGCCCGGCGCGAAACGCAGGACACCGGTGACCTTGCCGACACTGTCGGATGGGTTGCGGATGAAGCTGGCGAAGTGCGGCAGGCCGGTGAAGCGGAGCTCGACCGGGTTGCCGTCGATGTCGTCGACGCTGAGCGGAATTTCGATGACGCCGCCCTTGTCCACGAAGGCATTGGCAATGTCACCGATCTGCGGAGCACGGTTCGCGTTGCTGACCTCGATAGGCAGTACCCATTGGCTGACCGCCGGCACGCCAGTGCCATCGCCATCGCCATCGTCGGTGGCGGTCACGGTGATGCGGTAACTACCGGCCTGTAGATAGCCGGGTGTCCAGACGATTTCCAGCGTCTCGGAATCGAAGCTCGCCCCTTCCGGCAGGCCGGCGACCTGGTAGCTAACGGTTGGTGCGCTGGTTTCCGGCCCGATGGCCGGAGCGCCCTCGCGGAGGCGGACCTTGGGCTCGAAGCCCGGATTGTCGGGGTCGAAGGCGAAGGCGCTGATGCGCAGCGGTTGGCCTTCGAGGACCCGCCAGGTCTCGGCCGGTGCGAACACCGGCGCGCCATTGGCGTTGGCGACGTTGAAGACGACGTCGCGGGTGGTCGAGGTGGTGGTCACCTCGCCGTCCGGCATCGTCCAGGTGGCGATGAGGTGGACGGGCACGGTGAAACTGCCGTGCTGGGCATAGCCCGGCGTCCATTCGAGCCAGCCGGTTTCGGGGTTGAGGGAGGCGCCACCGGGTAGCCAGGGCGCGACGTACTTCAGGGACACGGTAGTGCCGTCGGCCTGGCTGAGGCCACCTGGTACGCTGCCGGCCAACTGCAGGCTGTAGCGCTCGCCTTCGCGTACGGTCTGGGGGGCAACGGCGAGCAGCACGGGCCGTGGCTGGCCCTGTTCCACCGTGACGGTGAAGCTGCGGCTGACCTGCACCTTGCCGTCGCTGGCGATGAGGGTGATGCCTGCGTAGCGGCCGGCCTGGTCGTAGCCGGGCGTCCAGGTGAGCATGCCACTGCCGGCGTCGAAGACGGCGCCGGCCGGAAGATTGCGGACGGTCAGGGTGAGGGCATCGCCATCGGCGTCGGCCGCCGTGACGGGCAAGCGCAAGGTTTCCCCTTCGCGCAGGATCATTTCCCCCAGGTTGGCAATGATGGGCAAGTGGTTGCCTCCCGCCACCGCGAGTTGGAAGCGCTTGAAGGCGACACCGCCCCGGCTGTCCTGCACGCGCACGACGATTTCCGTATCGGCGGCGGCATCGGCGGTGGGGGTCCAGGCCAGCGTGGCAGCCTGGCGGTAGCCTTGCGCCGCGGTGGCCACTTCGGTTTCAGGTGTGAGGGTGACGCCGGCCGGGGCCTGTACCAGTTGCCAGTGGAAGCGCGTGCCATCCGCGTCGGAGGCTTCGATTTTGGCCGTCCAGGGCGTGCCGAGCGTGGCGCCCGGCAGCACGGTGGCCGCGTCGGTGTCCGGATCCTCGACACCGGCCACGACGAGTTGTGGCGGCAGGTTGCCCTGGGGTACCGCGTAGACACCATGACCGAGGTCGGCCTTGACGAGGTCGGCAAGGCCGGCGCGCGGTGCGAACGCACTGGCCGGCACGATGCTGACGGTCTGGTCGGCCAGGGTCGCGCCGACGGCGAGCTTGCCGCCCAGCTGTTGCAGAGCGCCGCTGAGGTCCAGCAACCACAGCCCGGATTGGTCCGCGCTGGCAATGGCCCCCGCGGCAATCGCACCTGCGAAGTAACGGCCCGGGTCGAGCAGCAGCATCAGCGGCCCCTGGAGGTCGTCGCTGCCGATATTGGTGATGGAAATGTCGTAGCTCACCTCCCCCGTACCGCGATCGGCACGGGTATGGCTGAACGCCAACCGCAGTTGGCTGCTCATGTCGTTGAGCGCGGTGAAGTGACTGACATAGACCTGCCCGAGCGACACTTCGGTGTCGCTGGCAAGGGTGCGGCCGATCTCGAGCTGGTAGGCGCCCGCCTCGAGCCCGGCCATGTCGAGCCAGGCCGTCTGGCTGGCGGCATCCCAGGTGACGGATTGCGGACGCAACACGGCTCCGCCGTTGGCGCCGAGCACGGTCAGGTTGTAGTTTGCCGGGTTGAGCACGCTGCCGGCATCACCAGCCGCACCGGTCCACATGGCCTGGTCGAAGACCACGCCGATGCGGTTCATGGGTAGTGCGACCAGGGCGCCATCGGGCACGGTCACCGCCTGCACCCTGGGTGCGCGGCGCGGCGCGATTTCATCGATGCGGCCGGTCTGGGCCACCAGGATGCGGCCATCCGCCGTGGCGACCACGGCTTCGCCGCGGGTGCCTCCCGTGGCCAGCTGCAGGACGCGCCGGCTGTCGAGTTCGATCATCCAGACGGCGGATTGGTGCGGAATCTGGTCACCGGTGGCCACCGGGCGTTGCCGGCCGTTGCTGGAGGCCATGAGCAGGCCCGCCAGCTCGGTACCGGCCGCGCCGAACGCGAGGCTGTCGATCAAGCCGGCCAGACGGTATTCCAGTTCCGCACGGCCCGCCGTGCGGCCACTCATCGGGAAGCTGACGATGTCGGTGGTCGCGGCCAGCGCCACCCCCGCCACCTCGCCACCGCTCCAGGTCACGCCCCACAAGCGGCCATCGGGTCCGAAGGCCAGGTCGCCGACACGCTGGTTGCTGAAGTGTTTCCAGGCCTTGGTGGTATCGGCCTCGGCAGGGTTGAAGATCTCGATGCCGTTGCCCGACGAGACGTAGATTTCACCCGTCTGCGCCTGAATGGCCAGGGCGTGGGTCAGAGGATCGCCGCCCGGTCCCTTGAGGCGCTGGAGAATGGTGCCGCTGCCGGCATCCACTTGCAGAAGCTCGGCTCCGGTCATGATCCAGAGCTGGCCCTGGGCATCCACCGCCATGTCGAGGATGGGGGTGCCGAGGGTGAACAGGGGCGAGGTGCTGCGCCCGCCTTTGGCATCGTAATGATAGACCTCGTTGCGTAGGGCGCCGGCACTGGCCAGGAAGGTGTGGTCCGGCAGCTCGACCAGCGCCTGGGCACCGATGTCGGCGTCGCTGGCGGCATAGCCGTCGGCGAAGCCGCGCAGGCTGAACGGCGCCAGCACGGTGCGCAGTTCACTGGTCTGTTGCGCGGCGACCTGTCCCGGAAGCTGCTTGGTAGCCTGTTCGAACAGCGCATTGCGCGGATAGTCGCGATCCTGCGGGGCGAGTGGCGTTTCCCGGCTCTGGTCGAGGGTTTCGAGCACACCGAGGCTGTCGAGCACCGCCTGGCGCGCCCCGTCGTCCGGCAGTACCGCATTGGCCACCGAAGCGGCTTCGCGATTGCCCGCCTTGTCGGTGGCCACGGCGAGGAATTCGTAGTGCTTGCCGGCCACACCGGTGAACACGGCCTGGGTAGTATCCGGACCGACCTGGCGCAGCCAGATCTTGAAGTCGCCGCCGTCCTCCGCGACGTAGACGGTCACGGACTGGATGCCGCTGGCCTTGTCGATCGCCGTCCAGCGCACGTCGAACGTCGGCGCGCCCTGGGTATCGTTACCCAAGGCGGTGACCGCGAGCGCTGTCTGAGGCGCGTTGACGTCGAGCCGCGCCGATACGACCTCGCTGTCGATCGGCGGGGCGGCATCGATCAGGATGCGCGCCGAAGCGGCGATCTCCGCGCCGGACGCAGCCGTGTCAGCCGAGCGGATGGTGTAGCTGATGAAGCCTCGGGTCTGTTGCTCGGCCTGGGTCTGGCTGGCACCGGCGCTGGCGACGAGCAGGCCGCGGGTAGCGTTCTGCATGACTTCGCCCGTGTCCGGATCGATGGCTTGCAGCAGCCAGGTGGCGATGCCGGTGGCAGCGTCCACGCCAGCGCTCACGCGCAGGATGAAGCCCTTGGTGGCCGTGAAGTCGAAATCGCCCTGGAAGTTGGCCCGATCACTCGGCAGGTGCACATTGATGTCACCGATCTTGAGGTCGCCCAGGCGCAAGGAGCGAGGATCCAGGTTGGGATCGAGCTGACTGACAATCCGCAACTGGCCAGCCGCGGTTTCGGTGGGGTTGTTGAAGGCGACGGTGTACGGCAGCGCCGTATCCCCCGGCAGGTAGCGGTTGCCGTCGTCGCCGACCACGGATTGCGGTCCGCGCACGCTCACCGTGGCAGCCGTGGCGCTGCCCTGCACGGCCACCTGCTGCAGGTATTGCGAGAGGTTGAGCGCCTGCCCGGCAACCGGATTGAATTTCTCATCGAGCACGCCGATGTGACGCAGGTACTCCAATTCGCTACGGTTGCCCGCGAAGACGTTGAAGTTGATGAAATGGGTGTCATGGCTGGTGCCCTGATCGAACGCGGAGGCGTCGGCCATTGCAGGCACGGGGACCTCGACCATGTTGCCTTCTTGATCCTCACGTACCTCTACGTACTCGACCGGCGCCTTGGCTGCCGCCTGATCGCCCGCATAGGCGGCGGTGTCGCCATACCACTGCTGAACCTTGGCGAAGAAGCCGAGGATATCCGCCTGGGTGCGGTAGCTTTCGCCACCGCGACTGAGCAGGATGCCGGTGGCCAGGGTGGCATTGAGGCTCAGTACCTGGGGGTTGTCGCGGATCGGCGGTGCTTCGTCCAGGGGACGCAGCAGCCCCGCGGCTTCCAAGGCACCGAGCCAGCCATGGCTCCACTGGTCCTCGTCAGCCGCCAGAGCAGCGAGCGCCGCAGGTGCCTTATCGTCGCCCAGGATGGCGTCGCGCAGCTTACGCGCATGGCCGCGCTGGTCGGCGATGAATTCGTCACGGGTGATGGGCGTGGCGGCACCGACCACATTGAAGCGGAACGGCATGGCCAGGGCTTCGAGCTTGGTGATGTGCTCTTCTGGTTCCCGAGACAGGAATTTGGCGGCCAGCCCCTCGGCGATCTTGTTCAAATCCTGCACACCGCCGTCAAGCAGTCCTTGCGCTTTCCAGTCCGGTCGAACGGCATAGAGTTTGTCGCGCAGCCCTTCAAAGTCGTAGGCGAGCCACTCGGCCAGTCCTGGATAGGTCAGGACGTTGAAGCTCATGCCCACGAAGCCACCAGCCGGAACGTCGAACGCATAGCCAGGTGCCAGGTTGAAGCCGGTAGTGTTCTGCGCGCCGTCCAACTGCGCCCAGGCAATGTCCGAACGAGGGCTGCCATCGGTGAGTGTGGTTCCGTACTGCTGGGTATTGCCCGCGGCATCGAGCGTCCGCCCTGCCGGCTGCCCGGCCACATTGCTGCCGAATACCACATAGGGCAGGTTGAGGCCGCCCAGCACGTCGGCGCTGTAACCCATCTCGGGGACGCCGACATCGAAACGCACATAGGGCGTATCGACGTTGGTGAGGCTTTGCAGCGAGACGCTGTAGGTTCCACCCTCCCCCGGCTCCAGGCTACGCTCACCACCGATGCCGATGGTGACGTCGGCCTCGATGCCGCGCTCGACGAGGTAGCGCTGCGCTTCGGTGACGCGCTGGCCATCCGGATTGATGACGCTGACGTCGTAGAGCCCATGCGGGGCATCGCGCAGGTCGAAGATGGCCCTGATGTGGGTCGCATCGATCACCTGCCAACGCTGTGGCTCGACTTCATAAATGCCGGGCCGAGCCAGCTTGACCAAGGCTCCCGCCTTGAAGTGCGCACCGTAGATATCGAGCGTGACCCAGCGATGGTTCTCGTCACCGGTTCCGCCCTGGTCGGGTGTTATCCGGTTGATCGACAGCGGCAGCAGATCCGCGCGCAGGGTAACCGGTGCGTTCGCCGTACCTTCGCGGGCACGTACGAGAATGTAGTAATCCCCCGCCCGGGTACTGCCGATGAGCGCCTGTTGATCGGCAGCGACGGGATTGTCGTAGGCGGCATCGAAGAACGAGCCCGTCGGAACGTCGCCATAACGGATATAGAGTTCGTTGCTGCCCTCGAGGGCAGCGGCATCGAGGCTCACCTGCAGCGTTTCGCCCGCGGCGACGCTGACCTTGTACAGACGTGCCTCACCAGGGCTCAGGGTGGTTTCCACAGGGCTGGCAATGGCCAGCTCCGGCACCGCTACTTGCAGGGTAGCGCCGGATGCCATCCGGTTGTTGGCCTCGCCCGGCGGTAGGCTGAGCCCGGTCGCGGTGTATTCGATCTTGCCTTCGAACACTTCGTTATAGAGATCCGGCCGAACGATGATGCGCCAATGGCCTTCCTTGAGCGGCGGCAGTTTGGCCGAGAGCGAGCCGCTGTAGCTGGCCCCGCCCGCCAGGTCGCCGACGTGATCGATCTTGCCGATCAGGATGTCGCCTACGTCCCAGGCATTGTCAGCGGACAGGTAGAGCGCATCGGTCCAGCGTCCGTAGGCGGTATTGATCGAGTCGTTGGTGATGACATAGTCGACCTGGATCTCGTCGCCTACCTTGGCGCTGGCGGGCAGCGCCACGTTGCTGACCTTGAGGTCGGCGGGCGGCGGCGTTTCGATCAGGATGGGCTGCTCGGCGGCGGTAGCGTTGTTCTGGTCCCGGCCGAATTCGCGTACCCGGCCAAACTCGCCCACGCCCCAGGCGCGAGCCGGGTCGGTCACGACAAAGACGTAATAGGGCCCCTCCAGGTTGGTGGGCGCCGTGACGGTCAGGCTGCCGCCGTACCCGGCACCGGCGGCCAGGCCGCCGTCGTGCTGGAGGTAACCCAGGTAACGATCCTGGTTGACGTCGAGGAAGCGATCCTTGGACAGGTAGATCAGATCGTACCAGCCCGCTTGATCGCTCGGCGTATCCCCGCCTTTGTTGAGCACCTGATAGCCGACGGTGAAGCTCTGGCCGGCCAACACCTTGTTCGGCGCCTCGACCAAGGCCACCTGCAGGTCGGGAGGCGTCGCCAGCGTGATGGGCAGGTCGATGACCGCCGTGTTGTTACCCTCGTCGCGGAATTCCGGCACGCTGCCGGAAGGATCGCCAAGACGGGCGAGCCCGGGCAGCCCGTCCCGGATGGTGCTGGGTTCGTAGTTCCACGGGTCCTTAAACACCGGCGTATCGGTGCGCACGATCAGCTTGAAGTCGCCACTGATGGATTCCGGTAGACGGAAAGTGGCCGATCTGGTGTAAGACTCACCGGGCTTGAGGGTTTTCTCGCTAAGGCCAATCGCCTTGGCCTTGAGCGATATTTCGCCCTGGGTGCCGCGATCCACCAGCGGGTAATCGCTGAAATCCAGCGAACCGTCGCGCGACAGGTAGAGGCCGTCGTACCAGTTGCCGGTGCGCGTCTCGCGCGTACCGCGGTTGGTGACCGTCCAGGTGACGGTTACCGTCTGGCCCGAACGCGGGGCCGGATCCGACAGCACGATGCTGTCGACCTGAAGGTCAGGCTCACGGTAGGTGATGTCGATCCCACCGCGGGATATGTTGTTGTCGTTGCGCAGGCCTTCGTACACCGAGCCAGGTCGCTCCTGCGTCCCGGCATAGTGCCGCTTCGCCGAATCGTTCCGTCCACCGCCCAACGACTCATACATCGCGCGCGCCTCAGGGCCGGCGTCAGCGATGACGTAGAGGTAGTAGTTCCCATCCGTGCCCGCCGGCAGGCGCACCTTGGCGGAAACGCTGTAGCTGGCGCCCGCGGCCAGGCCGTCCACATTGGCATGAACGAAGGAGCCCAGGAAGGTGGCGCGTGCGGGAATGAACTCGGGGTCGCTGCTCAGGTAGACCGCATCCACCCAGTTTCGGGTACCAGACCAGACCGCACCACCGGCGTTGGTGACCGTCCAGGTGACGGTCGTTTCCTCGCCAGAAAAGGCCTTTGGCTCGGTGACGATTTCCGTGACGCGCAGGTCCGCCGGGTTCACGCCGACGAGGGAGCTGGCGTTACCGGCGTTGTTGTTCTCGTGGGTCTCGGCGATGGTGCCCGTCGTATCGGTCCGAACGACGAGATAACGGCCCTGTAAAGAGGGGGCGAGCTGAACGGTCTGGGTGACGCTGTAGCGTTCTCCGTTGCCCAGGCGGCGGTTCTGCACATAGTCGCCCAGGTGCCAGACTTCGCGGGCAGCACTCCAGTCCGGGTTGTCGGTGAGATAGATGGAATCGGTCCAACTGCCGTCGAACAGGTCGCCGCGGTTCTGCACCGTGTAGCTGAAGGTGTAGCTGCTTCCGGCATCGGCCGTTCCAGGCGCAACGACTTCGGTGACGGCCAGGTCTGGCGGCGTGATGCCGAGAATACTGATCGATCGAGCCTTGTAGTTGTTGTTGTCGATCTGGGTGGCATCGTCAGGGTTGATGTTCGAGGCCAGGGTATCCTCAAGGATGACGTCGTAGGTATCACTCCATACGGTGATGAAGTATTCGCCCGAGCGAACGTTCTCTGGGATCTTGACCTGTGCCGTACCCAGGTAGTCCTCCCCTGTCGCCAGGTTGCCGACGTGGGTGAAGGAGCCGAGCAGGATGTCGCCCTTGTGGGCACCTGGACGGCGCGCATCGCGGGCGAGCCAGACGGTGTCGGTCCAGGTGTCGAGGCTGGCCGCGTCGCCACGGGTAGCAGCGCTACCCCGGTTGGTGACCGTGTAGCGAACTTCGATGTTGCCGCCATGCACGGCCTGATCGGGCGCCACGACATTACCGGTCACGAGATCCCCAAACGGCACGGGATCGATGTAGAACCGCGCGGCCTGGACGTTATTAGCCTCGTTGGGATACTCGTCGATGGCGTTGTTGCCATCTGCCACGACTATCAGGTAGGCGTCGCCACGGTAACGGATAGGGATGTCGACCATGGCCGTTTCGTTGCCATAGGACTCCGACGGGGCCAGCGCAGCACCATTCTGGAACTGGCCTACCAGTTGGTCGTCGGCGCTCAGCTTGGCGTCAAGCGACAGGTAGACCCTGTCCGTCCAGCGTCCGCTGGTGGCCACGGCCCCCATATTGCTGATGGTGTAGCGGATACCCGTGGCGGTTCCGGCCGTCACGTGCTCGGGCACGCTGACGCTGCTCACACGCAAGTCGGGCCGGGCGAGCATGCTGACGGAGGTGGATTCGGCGGACACCAGGGCATTGTTGTCGCGAGCAGCGCCATGCTCGTAGACCTGGCTGCCGCTGCCGCCCAGGTTGGCATTGGTGACGACCTTGATCCGATACAGCCCCTCGATCTTGGCGGGTAGGCGCACCTGCTCGCTACGGGTATAGCGAAGCCCCGGCTCCAACCCGCGATCATAGGTGAAACTGCCCAGGGAGACGGCATTGCTGCCGTCGATAGGCACCAGCCAGACGGTGTCGACCCACAGGCCACTGGCGCCGGCCTCGCCCCGGTTCTGCACCGTCCAGGTGACATCGACCAGCGCTCCCTCCTGGGCGGACGTAGGCAAGCCGATGCTCTCTACCACCAGATCGGGCGACTGGGACAAGGTGACGGGTACTGCAACCGAGCTACCCGTGTTGTTGCCGCTGTAGATGAACTCGAACGGACCGCCCGTGCGCACGTTCAGGTAGTAATCGCCTTCGATGCCTTGCGGCAAGGTGACGTCGATACTGCGGCGGTAACGATCACCGACGGCCAGTTGGCCGGTATGACGCGCCGAGCCGAAAGTGGCGACCACACCACTGCCATCGGGGTTGCGACTGAGCCAGACACTGTCCGACCAGTCGGCACTGTTGGTGATGCCGATGCCGTCGTTCAGCACTTCCCAGCTCACGCGAAGCGAACGCCCACTGGCGGCGGCGCCATCGACGGTAACCGAGGCGACCTGCAGGTCGGCGTAGGGGATCGGCATGATGTCCACGGTGTGGCCGAGGCGCGCCCCATTGTTGGCTTCTAAAGCGTTCTCGAAGACCTCGGCCCGGGCATCGGATACGACGAAGAGCCGGTAGCGGGCCGAGGTGCCCGGCGCCAACAGGATGCTTTCACTGCGGCTGTAGGACTCGCCGACGCCCAGTGCCCCCTCATGCTGGAATTCGCCGAGCACCTGGTCGTCGGCGTTACCCAGGGTCTCATCCTGGGACAGGACGATGCGATCCACCCAGCGATGAGTCTGTCCCGCACCGGTCCCCTGGTTGGTCACCGTCCAGTCGACCTTGAGGGTTGCCGGATCGTCGATGACCCGCTCCGGCGCGCTCACGGCGGTAACCATCAAGTCGGCATAGGGAGCCAACTCCGCGGTGAGCTGCATCGTTCGACGGTTGTCCGTACGCTCAGCGTCGTCAAGCACACGGTTGGTGTCGTTGACCACCAGAAGTTCGTACTCCCCGTGGAAGTCCAGCGGGATATCGAAGTTGGCACTGGCCTGGTAGCTGCCGCCGGCGACCAGACCGTTGAGGCGCGTCACCTCGGCCACCTTGAGCTGAACGCCGCGCTGGACCAGATAGACGCTATCCACCCAGCTACCGGTTGCCTGGTTACCTTGGTTCTCCACGGTCCATTGCACGTGGACCTGGGTGCCGGATACGACCAGGCTCGGCCCCTGTAGCTCGGTGACCGCGAGGTCGAGTCGGGCTATCTGCACCGGCGCTGCCGCGGCGGCCTGGTTGTTGTTTTCGCTATCCCGCTCGTAGAGGGTATTGTCCGCGTCGGTACGCACGACCCAGTGGAACTCGCCCACCGGGAAGCCGGACGGCAAAGTGAAACTGATACTTTGGGTGCGGCTCGCACCAGCCCTGAGAGGAGTTCCCTGGAGCACGCTGGCAACCTCATAGAGGCCCTGGGCGCCGCGATCGAGGTAGAGGCGATCGCGCCAGGCCCCGCCAGTCACCAGGCTACCCTGGTTGGTAAGGGTGTAGCTGACAGTGGCCTGGTCTCCCGGACGCAGGCTGAGCGGGCCCGTCACGGCCGACACGGTCAAGTCAGGTACGGGCGCCAAGCCCACCTGGAGCCTGGTCGAGCTCGCCAGGGTGTTGTTTGCAGTTCGGCCGAGTTCGGTCACCGTGCGGTTGGTGTTGGTGTCGACCAATACGTAGTAGGTGCCGCTCAAGTCACGCGGCAAGGTCAGCGTGGCGCGCCCCACATAGGATTGACCGACGGCCAGCAGGCCGGCATGGGTAACGGACCCGGCGAGGACAACATCGTCCTCGCCGCCCAGCAGCGGATCGAGCGACAAGACGATGCGGTCGTTCCACAACGACAGGTCGGTCGTGGCATTGCCCTCGTTCTTGACCTCCCACGTCACCAGAAAGCTTTCGCCACTCTGGGCGTATTCCGGCGCGCTCAACGAGACGATCCGCAGGTCGGCGTATGCCGCGGCCAGATCGATGGCACTGGCCTGGCTGACGTTATCCGACCGGGTGTCGGGCTCAAGCACTTCGCTGCCGGTGTCGGTGCGCACGCCTAAGTAATAGCGACCCTCCGGGCGCATGGGGACACGGATGGTCGCCGTCTGGGAATAGGACCCGCCCTGGGCGAGCCCCCCGCTGTGGCGGACGGTGCCGATCACCACATCATCAGCGTTGCCTAAGATCGCGTCGCTGCTCAGGACGATCTGGTCGTTCCAATCCACCATGGTATCTGCCTGGCCACGGTTGGAGACGGTCCAGCTGACCTTGACTGGCTCACCGCCTACGCCTGTCGCCGGGACGCTGACCGCGTCGATCTGCAGGTCGGCATAGGGCACTACCGCCGAGACGATGTCGGCATTGGCGCTGTTGTTGGTTTCGGCGTCGTTGCTGAGGTTGGTTTCGAACAGCGCGCCAAAGCCGGCCGAATTCTGGTCAGCCGTTACCGTGATGCTGATATCCCCTGCCCCCTTCAAACCATTGGGCAAACGGAAGGTGAAGCTGCGCTCGCGTGACTCCCCGGGCTGGATCGCACCTAGCAGCTGGCCATCGACGATCTGCAGCGGATCGTAGTTCAGGCTGGTATCGAGCAGGATGATGTTGCCAGCAGTGTTGCGCACCACGATGCGATCATCGAATGAACTGCCGGTGGCGCTGCTGCCGAGGTTCCAGTCCTCCCAACGCATGGTCACCAGGCCGCCGGCCTGGATAGTGCCTTCATCGATCCGTAGGTTGCGCACCTGCAGGTCGGGGCCTGCGCTGCGGCGCAGCTCGGCGACGTTATTGACCTCCCCGGTACCCGCGGTATTGGCTTCGACTACCTCGGAGGCGCTGTCTACCCGCACGCGGATGGAGAACTGGCCGGACGCAGAGCGGCCGGTTGGCCAGGTGAACTGAACACGGCGCTCCCGCTGGGCATCGATGGCTAGCGTGCCGGCGGATGAATCATTGCGCACGCTGAGCGTGGCCACGAGTTCGTTGGTGGATAGGTTGCGAACCTCGACCCACTCGCGCCACTCCTCTGCAACCGCCTTGGTTCCCCGGTTGGCGGTGGCCCAGGTCACCTCCACGGTTTGGCCCGGTTGGTAGTTGCCGTTCGGCGTCAGGGCCAGGCTTTCCACTACCAGGTCAGCATAGGGAGCCAGCGCTACCTCCACCTCCTTGGTCAGGGCGTTGTTGGTCTCGCCGACGCCGGCGGCAGTGCCCTCCTGGATGACATTATCCGCATCGGTGATCACGTAGAAGGTGAGTCGACCCGCCGCTGCTATGCCTGCGGGCAGCTGTACCAGCGCGCTGCGGGTGCGGCTTTCACCCACAGCAATGCTGCCGGACTGGCTAGCGTCATAGGGCACGGTGATGTTGCCGATCAGGAAACCGGTATCGAGGTTGCGCACCAGTATCCGATCGCTCCAATTGGAGGTTGTCGGCCGGACACCCTGATTCTCGACGATCCAGCGGACTTGAACCGGCTGTCCGGTCACCAGGCTGTCCGCGGGATCCAAGCTGAGGCTGGTGACGGCCAGGTCGGGCGCCGGGCGGACCGCTAGGCTGTCGAGAACGGTCGGCGCCTTCTCCGGCACCTTGATCACGTTGAACGAGACATTGGCCTGTGGCCGACTTTCGGTATTGCGTCCCTCCAGCAGCAGCGTATAGGTACCGCTCAGGCGCAGAGCTTGCGGCTCCTGGTCGTAACCGTTGAACTGGTTGCGCTCGCGCCACCTGCCAACGCTCGAATCCCAGAATGAATCGTAATAGCTCCACCAGCCCATGGTCTGGCGCGAGAAAACCTGCTGACCCAGCGGATCGAGTAATGTCCACTGCGGTAAACCATTAGCGGTATCCACAGTATCCGGGCGTGTCGTGAGCGCGTCGAAGTAATAGCGTTCACCCGCCTTCGCCTCGAACCTGTACAGCTGCGCGCCATTAGATGGAGTCAGGACCGTACTGACCGGAGCACCGGGCACGATGCTCACCGCAGCATCCGCGTCGAGGACACGGAACTGGTAGGACCTAGCACTGGCAGAAGGATTACGCAGGGTAAGCACGTAATCGCCCGCTGCCAGACGTAGGCTGGGGTCGCTGTTCCAATACATGGACTGGTTGAAGGCCACACCGTCAGCACGTTGCAGACGCCAATTCACGTCGCCGCTGGTTGTGAGGTTATCGAATACTAGGGTGGCGGCCTGATCGAGATGGAGTGCATAGCGAGCCATAGCCTCCCCATTCAGGGTATCGCTATGAGTAGTATTGAGCGCTATGTCGCCCTTTTCGACGACTCGATCTATCGAAAAGGCATAGCTCTGAGTGGCAATGCTGTAACTGTCACCCTCGATGGCCATTACATAGGTGCCAGTCTGGGTGAGATTCAGCTCAACTTGATCCAGCGACCCATACCGATCGATCACCGTATTGCCTTGCGGATCGATCAGGCGCCAGTAACCTGAAATTCGTTGCTGGTTAAGGAAATAGTAGGCGTCCCCCGCGGTTCCATCGAAGCGATACAGCTTGGTGGCACTGCCGGGATTCAGGGTGCCACTGCTGGCTCCCACCGTCAGCGTCTCGGCGGCGTCCGCCGTGAGGATCTGGAATCCGTAAGGCTGCGGCGACCAATAACTGGACATCTGCAACGTATAGTCGCCGGGCTGCAGTACGGTAATGGGGTCGCGACCACCCTGATAGAGCGATTGGTAGAAGACTTGGCCATTAGCACCGGTCAATGTCCAATAGGCAGGGTTGTATGCCGTGCTGTCGCTTGTCCTGAGGGCGTCAAAGGCCAGTAGGCCGGGTTGGTCAAGGCGCAGGTGATAGCTAGTCGGCGGATAGCCAGCGGTGCCGCTGTAGACCGTATTGAAGGCTACCTCGTTGAGGCTGGCGGTGAAATCATAGGAGATCGTAGACGCGGCATTCACGGGCCCATCGATCACCAGATAGTAGATGCCCGCCCAAGAGAGGGTGACAGGGCTTAGGTCGGCGACAAAGTCGCCGGATGCCATCCGTGAGCCATCGCGATGATAAAGCGTCCAGCTTAGATTGTCGGCACTGGCCGAGTGGGAAATGAACTTGAAACTTTCATTCTCCAGGGCGCTGAACCGATAGACGTGGGAGCCGGAACCGGGCTCCAGCCTCCCCTCGACGGCTTGACCCGTGATGATCGGCGAGGCAGCTTCAGCCAGTTCGAGCAACTGGAAGTTCACAACCTCGTCCGGTGCGAGCTCTTCTTCGGGCACGAAGACCAAGGTATAGGATTCATCTGCACGGACAGCAACCAGAGTGCCGTTCGAGTCGGACAATGTGCCGCTGGCACGCTGGTTGCCTTGCAGATCCTCGACATACCAGCTTCCTCTACGGGCATTCAGAAGATCCAGCCACAACAGGCCATCACGATACGCATCGAACCGGTAGCTCAGCGTACCGTCCTCGTGCCTGGTCTCGCGAGCCAAGGTCGCCGTTAGCCTGTAGTCGACAGTTTCCTGCGAGGCACCGCTACGGTAGACCAGTACCCAATACTCGCCTGCCTCGACAGCGGCGCTGAAAGAGATGGCGCTGTCCGAAGTACCCACGATCTGGCCATCCGGGGCGATGACCAGGAGCCGGATGCCCTCGCTCTGCGTGCTTAGATTCCATCGCTCTCCAACCTGGGCCTTTAGGCGATACAACCCTAGGCTGCTGGGCTTAGCCAGGGAGCCGGTGGTAGCCGTGGCATCGACCAGATGGCTGCTGTCGGCTGCATCGATCAAGCGCAATGCATAGGGTCCAGGAATCTCACTCAAGCCCGTATTGCCCTTGATAACCAGCCGGTAGGTGCCAGCCGCCAGATCGAGAATGGCTGGCACCCCCTGGCTGCCCGAATAACCGAGGGCCTTGCCCTGAGCATCAAGCAGCGCCCAATTGAAGCGATCGCTCAGACCGCTGAGCGCCAGGCGCTGCCCGTTCGCCAACGAGAATGCCCAGGTATCGGTAACCTGGGCCGCTGCCAGGCTCCCTTCGTTGTCCTCGCCGAGCAGCAGCGAGTGCTCCTGGTCATACGCCAGACGCGCCGTGAAGCTCAGGTTGCTGCTGGCCGCCGGGATAGGCAGGTCCGCCTGTACCATCAGGTAGTAACGCCCTGGCGCACCAATGGCACGGTTATAGATGGAGCGACCGTTCCGCCATTCCAGGGTATTCCCGTTGGCATCCAGCAGAGCCACTTGCCAGGCCATCCCATCATCCAGGGTGCCAGGTTGGTATGCGAGATAGGCACCAGAGGCGGCTTCGAAGGCATAGACCTGCGTGCGCCGTTCTTCACTGACTGTCACGGACTTTTGGCCATCGAGACGCTCGGTGGCTAGGGCACCAAGATCGAGCAGGCGAAACTGCAACGCGCTCGCTGCGTTGCTGCGCGAATGGACGCGCAGCGTATAGGCTCCCGCCGTCGCCAGCTGCAGGGTCGCACGATCCAGCTGGAAATCACCGTTACGCACGAAGTCGTTCGGCCCAAGCAGCTCCCAACGAAGGTCAGTCTCCGTGCTCAGCCCTTCGAACAACACCGTGGTCGGCGCCGCAATGTCGAAGGTGTAGTGGTTTTCCTGCGCAGGTCGATCCAAAGCATCGCTTACCAGGCTGGACAGTTCGAGGGCTTGTGTCTTGATCGAGGGCTCACGCAAGGCCATGCGATAGCTCTGGGTAATAGCACCATTGCCTTTCAACGCCAGGTAATAGGTTCCCGCCGCCAAGGAGAAGGGACTGGAGTCGCCATGGGTATTGCTCCCCGCCTTCGAATTACCGATGGCATCGTAAAGTGTCCACCCGGCCCAGGGGTTGGCGTCGCCGATGTCGTCCCAGAGCAACTTCTTGGGGCTGGCCACGTCAACCCTGTAGACGTGCCCGTTGCCGGCTGCGGACAGCGTCAACTCGGTTTCCGTGTTCAGGGCGAGGGCCGGCAGGGAAGCCGCATCCGTCACGCGCAGACGGAAGCTTCCCGTACGCAAATAGCTTGCAGAAACGGCAAGGTCATAGTTCCCTGCGGGCAAATCCAGGAAGCGTGGCGCCCAGTCGAAGCTGCGGTTGCTCACTTCGCTACCTCGGGGACCACTCAGGCTCCAGCTGAAATTCCCGTCCCCCCCAGCCGCCTCAACCAAGACCCGCATGGGGGCAGTCAAGGTGAAGTTGTATTTCACCGTTTCGCCGGGCGTGACGACTTTCCCGCTGATGTCCTGGTTCAGTGTCAGCAATGCCGTCGAGGTGGTATACGGCTGCAGCTTGAATTTGACCGTGCGTGGCTGTGTTGCCGGGGAGTTGTACGTTGTTGCCGGAAAAACTGCCAGCAGGTATTCGCCATTGGTATCCAGCACGACATCCGAGTTGTCGTAATAGGTCCAACCACTTCGCAGGACACGCCCGAAGGGATCGATCAACGACCATTGGGCGGCTTCATTGGCGGCGTAATAGTAGTTCAGGCCATTGAAGTAATAGCGCTCTCCGGCACTGGCATTGAATCGATACAGTCTGGATTCGCCAGCAGGTATCGTGTCGCTGATCGGAGTACCGAGGCTTAGATCGACGGCAGCTCCGCGATCGAGCATGCGAAAGCTATAGCTGGCAGGAGTATCTTGGGTATTGCGCAGTAGCAAGGTGTATTGGCCCGGGGCAAGGGCGTAGCTATTGGCATAGTCGGTAAAAGAGTTCCAACCCATTACGCTACCCAGGGGGCCCCTGAGCATCCACTGTACGTTTCCAGCGTTATCCTGCCCGCTGTTGAGGGCGTCCATCACGACGGTTGCAGGCGAATTCAGCGTAAAGGCATATTCAGCCAGACTGTAGCGGTCAGCGAGCGTGCCGCTGAGCTGGTCGTTCATGACCAGCGAATCGACCGTTCGCTGCTGCTGCCCCAACGTGAAGGTGACGTTGCTGGTGCCTGACCAGTAGTAATACCCTTCGTTCAGCAACGTATAGGGCCCGCTGACCGGCAGCACGAAGGAAGTGCCGACGCTGTCGCCCGTAAACGACCCGACCCTGCGGCCATAGGGATCGACCAGGGTCCACAGCGAGTTGGAATAGCCATCGTTCGAATTAAGAACGAGCGTAGTATTGGCCGTGGCGTCAAAGCGGTAGCCTATAGTGGCATTGTTCGGTGAGCGTGCCACCGTTACCTGCTGGCCAAGTTCGAGGGTGGGTAGCGCTGCGGTATCGAGCAGCCTAAACGCATAGGAGCCACTATTGCTCAGCCATCCTGAATACAGGGCGCCCTGAATGGTCAGGGCGTAATCGCCAGCAGGCAGACTGAACACCGGGTAGCCATAACCTGCATCGCTGCTGTACAGCGTCCGCTTGTCCACCTCGCTTCCCCGTGGCCCCACCAGTGACCAAAGGGCGCTGCTGCCCGATTGATTCTGGGTGTCCAGGACCAGCAAGGTGTCCGCAGCCAAGCTGAAGCGATAGGTCTGCGTCGCATCCCAGGAGGATAGGGTGCCGGCCACTACGGACCCCAGGACCAGCTCCTCCCCTTCCGGCAAGACGGATTGCGGATCATTGCCTGCGGTATTGAGCTGTATCCTGTAGTCGATGGGCGATGCATTGCCCACCTGCCCTTCGATGAGCAGCGTGTAAGTCCCGGCAGTTTTCAGCGTCACGGCTTCGCGGTTCGTGGCGAGATCACTTACGCCGGCCACGTCACGGCCGAAGCGGTCGATCAGTCTCCAGGTAGCGCTGCCACCACTGACGCCCTTGGCTTGGAACGCCAGCCGGTCTCCGACCTGCCCCTCGAAGCGATAACCCTGCACGCCATTGCCCGGGGAAAGGGTTCCAACGATCTCGGTGTTCAGACTGATGGCCGGCTCGCTCGCCAAATCTACCAAGCGGAAGGAGTAGGCCCCGGTTGCGCTCCCGGTGCCAGCTACCACCAGCCGATAGCTGCCAGCCGGCAAGTTCAACAGACTCAAGGCAGTGGAGGCGTCGCTCTGATCGAAGCGGCGCCGGGTGACTTCCTCACCCCGCGGTCCGATGAGAGACCACACCAGATCAGAGCGCCTGGTACGGGAATCGAAGGCCAGTTGAGTGGCTGCCGACAATTCGAACGCATAGACCGTGGATTGACCTGCGGTCTCGATACTGCTTGAAATCGCTTCACCTAGGGTCAAGGAGGAAAGAACATCCGGGACGCTGTTGACGGAGAAACGATAACTGACCGCAGCATCGGCCGCGTTGTCATCTGCTCCGTCTATCACCAGCCAGTAGTCGCCCGTGGTGTCGACGGTCAATGGGCGACTTGCGGTCATCAGCGCACTGGATGATATCTGCACCCCGAACGGATTCACGAGCCGCCAGGACAACGAACCGCCGGTCAGGGAGCGCCCGTCCACGAAGACACGTTCGCCGGCCTTCAGCGACAGCTTGTAAAGCGCCGTCCCCTTGGCGACATCCAGCGTCCCGGCGATTTCGCTACCCAGCGTGAGCGATTGAGCCGATGCGCCGGTCAACAACCGAAAGGGAAACTCGCCTGTCGTCCGCAAGGAGGACGGATCGAGGGACAGAGAATAGGTACCCGCGCGCAACAGCAGCCAACCTAGTCCGTTTGTGTAACTGGTAACCGCGGTCGAACTACTCACGTTCGAGACCTTGGTACCTTCCGGTCCGGTCAACGACCAGCGAAAACGCTCACTCGTAAGGCTATCAAAGAGGACTGGGGTGTCTTCGGACAGTTCGAACTCGAATTTCGCTACTTGTCCGATCTGGTCGATATGAGCGGTCGTCACGGAGTCCACTATCAGATCCGCCTTGCTGTCTGGCACCTTGTGCAGGGTGAATCCGTAGTTGACCGGTGTCGTGTTGGAGACGGGCCCTTCGAGGACGAAGAGGTATTCGCCGCTGTACTTCAGGTCGAAGGTGTCTCGGTCCGAATAGAGGGAATCGGGATACCGCTCTGCCCGACCATAGGGATCGATCAGATGCCAGCGCGCTCCGCCACCAGAGGCCGAGCTGGACTGAAAATAAAGCTGGTCTCCAGCGGTTGCGCTGAAACGATAGACGGCAGACTTATTGCCGATATCGAGGGTGCCTTTGATTTCCGCGCCCAATTCCAATTCTTTCGCATCCTGCGCATCGATAACGCGCAAGGCGTAAGCACCTACTGCGTCGCTCTGCCCATCGACAGTGATCCGGTAGGTACCCGGAGCCAACTCGAAGACTGGCGAGCTGGTGGCTCCCGCATCCGTTCCACTGAAGCTTCGGCTCGTGACCTGGCCGGTGGGGCCTTCAAGGGTCCAGTTCAGATCGCTGCGATTGGTCAAGCTGTCGAAGACGACTCGATGCGACTCCTCGACTATAAATTCGTACTGGTTCTTTTCCCCCGGAAGGGTAATCCCTCCTTCGATCATCATCGCCGCCGGATTGACGTCGCCCGATAGCAAGATACGCGGCTCCAAGCTCTCGAAACGGACACCGGGCCCCTGCTCGCGCTCCTCGTGGGCATTGCGCATATGATCCACCAAGCCTTCGCGATGCGATCGACGGTAGTTCGAAAGAACACTCCCGAGAATCGACGCCAAGGGCGACAGAGAGAAACGCTCACCAACCGGTTGACGATCTGCAGACTTGCTCATATCAGGACTCCCAGAGAGAGAACATCAAGGGAAGAAACGTTAAAAATGACGAGCAGCGGGCTTTGAAAGGGCCCTTGCTCTTGCGAATCGGAAGGTGCGTTCTGTTACGGCGGTGGCGCGCCGCCAGCCCCTAGGGGAGCGGAGAAACGCGCTGTACAAATCACGCCGGCAGGTATTTCGAGATTTCGATTGGGCAATTCCAGAAGCACGACGAAGGTGCCGCTGGCGGCGTTCAGCAGGCGATCCACTGAGCGCACCTTGGCGACATAGCTCTCCTTGGAAGAAAGCTCAGGAGTGACATCGACCTTCATGCCGACGTGAATCTGTCCAAAGGTGGTTTTGGGCATAACCACCTGTACACGCAGCGGATCCAGTTGAGCGACGCGCAGGATTCCACGCGTTTCGGATCCCGGCGCCACGACGTCGCCGACGAAAGCCAACTGCTCTACGACGACGCCTTTGAAGGGGCTGCGAATCGTTCTCAGGGCGAGGAGGCTGCGTTGCTGTTGATGCTCGAGCTTGGCGAGTTGGCGGTTCTCGGATGCGACCTTGAGCTCCGCCTCGGCCAGACGCAGTTCCGCCTCGGCATCGTCACGCTGCTGAGCCGGCGAGAGGTTTTCCTGGGTCATGGCCTGCAAGCGACCGAACTTGCGTTGCGCAAATTCGATCTTGCTCTTAGCGAGCTGCATGGGACCGACTTGCTCCGATTTGAAGCGAGCCAGTTCCGTCGCCATGGTCTCGGCGCCTGATTCGAGGCGGGCGAGGATCTGACCTTCGGCAATCCTGTCCGCTCGACTGACAAGAACCTGGGCCAAAAGACCAGTGATAGGTGTGCTCAGATTGACCGTTTGGTTCGGCTCAATCAAACAGTTGAAGGCGTGTGCGGGTAAGGTACTTAGAAGACAACAACAGGTGATAATGGCATTAAGCCAAACTATAACGATCAAGCGACGACCGTCACTGCATAGCTTCCTTGGGCAGCCTAGCTTTTTAGAAGCCTGCTGAATTGCAACGTACAAAAGCACCATCAGGAGCTTGTACGACTTTATCCCAGTTCTTCCTTGAATAACCATGCTCCTTGTGCCCTCCTAGCACTTCTGGCGCATCAATACGCGCCATCCCCTCGCCACATCCAGGCGCAGGACTAGCTCTCGACTCATTGGACGTCCATACCAATGTCGATATGCCACTATTAGCACAGGCTATGAAACAGATGCCACCTCATTTCCGTAACTGGTTTGAAAAAGGCGACCTTCGGAATAGCGTAAGGCCTCACCTGACCCGAGCACTAGCCAGAAAAGCTGGTGCACCAATCTCATGAGACTGCGCTGAAGCTGGTTACAGGCGGTTACAGTCACGCTTGCCAGATCACCTACCTAGGCGGCGAAGCTCAGCCAAACAGAGGCAAATGCCAGCATGAAGTAGATGGCTAGTCTCTTACGGGAAGCTGCATTCCAAGGTTTAGCTATAGGAACCGAAAAACCAGCATGATGACGACGTTCCATAGAGCGTCAGGACTTCACCGATGGTAGCGGCGACACCAAGCCAAAGCTCAATCAAGACTTATTTAGAGTAGCTTGGCTATGCAGCCATCCGCTTCATTGCTTCACAACTGAAAGAAGGAGAGGGAGAGTGTGTATTTTCAGGTGAGGCAAAAAGTAGGGAAAATTCAGAGATGCTCGAAAAAATAGAGCAAAAAAAATCCAGCCACCGCTAAGTGGCTGGATTTTCTATTTTTTTGGTCGGGACGGAGTGATTCGAACACTCGACCCCTTGCACCCCATGCAAGTGCGCTACCAGGCTGCGCTACGCCCCGACTGTGTTCCCCTAGGGAACGGCGTGCATCTTACTGCAACA
>Ga0157368_1000329_pt1 | contig 22658 bp, 29 predicted proteins | sample AttbisABBM3_FD_113146 | JGI IMG/M metagenome (GOLD analysis project Ga0157368, IMG submission 113146) | Fungus gardens microbial communities from leaf cutter ant in Botucatu, State of São Paulo, Brazil - Atta bisphaerica ABBM3 | ecosystem: Host-associated > Fungi > Mycelium > Unclassified ...
CCTGGTGCAATAGCGGCAAGTGGGTGCTCTGCTACCGCGTCAGGCATCTTAGGTTCCTGAGGTATCCTTACCTATCAGGTAAGGATACCTATCTAAAAAGCGACTTTTTGGCGAACTGGTACTAGAAGTACGCTGTGTCTATCGAACAGCACAACCAAGAGGTATTCGCTATGAAAGTTCTAGGTATCCAAGCCCTGGTCGCCGTTGTGTTCATGGGACTGCTGTCCGGCACCGCATCCGCGGCCAGCCGTGATGTGTCCAGCAAAGCCCTGCGTGCCAATGCTCAGACGCAGTTTCAATCGGAGCATCAATCTCGGGTCTCCGCCCTCTACCAGAACAACACCAACTGAGGTTGTTACCTGCCACGACGCCTTGGCGATCCACTCATCGCCTGGGTGTCGTTCTTTCTTTCCCATCCCCGCGTCTCTCGCAGACCAGCGCTTTTCATCTTCAGTGCCTACCTTCGCCAGGCTTTCAGCCCTTTCCGATAACCCTTGATCTAGAGCACTCGGCTCGGCAGTCTGTATGAATCCGAAGTGTCCGAGGCAAGACGATGAGAATCGGTGAACTGGCCAAGCGTACCGATTGCGCGGTAGAGACCATTCGTTACTACGAGCGCGAAGGACTGCTGAATCCAGCGGCCCGCAGTAGCAGCAACTACCGTAGCTATAACGAGGGTCATGTCGAGCGTCTGGTCTTCGTGCGCCACTGCCGCTCGCTGGACATGACGTTGGAGGAGATCCGGGCCTTGCTGACGCTACGCGATAAGGGCGAGCCCGGCTGCGACCAGATAGATGCCCTGATCGGTGCCCACCTGCATCATGTGGAAGTCAGAATCCGCGAATTGAACCAACTGCGCGAGCAACTGGTGACGTTGCGTCGCCAATGCCAGGGAGAGGGCGAAGGTGACCGTTGCGGCATTCTCCGCGAACTCGGTCAGCCGGCCGCGCCATCATCGACCACTGCTCATTGCAGCGCGGCCGGGCATGCCCATGTGCCCGGCACCCACCGACTGCACGATTAAATCACTGCGGCCCAGAGATCGTATTCGTCGGCGTCCGTGACCCGCACCCAGACCTTGTCGCCGGGCTTGAGCGGGGTTTCGCTGTCGACGTAGACGTTGCCATCGATCTCCGGGGCATCGGCGTAGGAGCGGCCGATGGCGCCCTGGTCATCCACTTCGTCGATCAACACCTCGATCTCACGACCGATCTTGAGCTGCAGGCGCGCGGCGGAGATAGCCTGCTGGTGCGCCATGAAGCGCTCCCAGCGGTCTTGCTTGATGTCATCCGGGACCGGCTCGAGACCCAGGTCATTGGCCGGCGCTCCGTCGACCGGCGAATACTGGAAGCAGCCGACACGATCCAGCTGGGCTTCGGTGAGCCAATCCAGCAGGTACTGGAAGTCTTCCTCGGTCTCGCCAGGGAAGCCGACGATAAAGGTGGAGCGGATGGTCAGCTCCGGGCAGATTTCCCGCCAGCGCTTGATGCGCGCCAGGGTCTTGTCCTCGAAGGCCGGGCGCTTCATGGACTTGAGTACCTTGGGGCTGGCGTGCTGGAAGGGGATGTCCAGATAGGGCAGCAGCTTGCCGGCGGCCATCAACGGGATGACGTCGTCGACGTTGGGGTAGGGGTATACATAGTGCAGGCGCACCCAGACACCCATGCCCGACAGCGCTTCGCACAGCTCCAGCATGCGCGTCTTCACCGGCTGGCCGTTCCAGAAATCCAGCTTGTACTTGAGGTCCACGCCGTAGGCGCTGGTGTCCTGGGAGATCACCAGCAGCTCCTTGACCCCGGCCTTGACCAGGCGCTCGGCCTCGGACAGCACATCGCCCACGGGCCGGCTGACCAGCTTGCCGCGCATGGAGGGGATGATGCAGAAGCTGCAGCTGTGGTTGCAGCCTTCGGAAATCTTCAGGTAGGCATAGTGACGCGGGGTCAGCTTGATACCCTGTGGCGGCACCAGATCGATCAGCGGATTGTGCTCGAGCTGTGGCGGCACCACCTCGTGTACGGCGTTGACCACCTGCTCGTACTGCTGGGGCCCGGTCACCGCCAGCACACTGGGATGCACGCCGCGGATGTTGCCCTCGTCCACGCCCATGCAGCCGGTGACGATCACCTTGCCGTTTTCGGCAATGGCCTCGCCGATGGCATCCAGGGACTCGGCCTTGGCACTGTCGATGAAGCCGCAGGTGTTGACCACCACCACGTCGGCATCTTCATAGGTCGGTACTATCTCGTAGCCTTCCATGCGCAGCTGGGTGAGGATGCGCTCGGAGTCGACGGTGGCCTTGGGGCACCCTAATGATATAAATCCTACACTCGGTGCTTTGCGCTCGGTTTGGGTCTTCATGGGGTGCCCTAGGGTAATCACGGTATGGGTAAAAATGGCGCGAGAGTATACAGCTATTTGCGGTTCTCCGACCCAAGGCAGGCGTCGGGTAGTAGTGCCGACCGTCAGTTGCAGTACGCCCAGTCGTGGGCGGCTGCACGCGAACTGGAGCTGGATCAGTCACTGTCGCTGAAGGATGAAGGCCTGTCCGCCTACCACCAGCGGCACATCAAGCAAGGCGCGCTCGGGGCCTTTCTCCGGGCCGTCGACGAGGGGCGCATCCCAACGGGGTCGGTACTGATCGTCGAAGGCCTGGACCGTCTGAGCCGTGCGGAGCCGATCCAGGCTCAGGCGCAGCTCGCGCAAATCATCAACGCCGGGCTGACCGTGGTCACCGCCTCGGATGGCCGGGAGTACAACCGGGCCAGCCTCAAGGCCCAGCCCATGGACCTGGTGTATAGCCTGCTGGTGATGATCCGTGCTCACGAAGAGTCGGACACCAAGAGCAAGCGCGTCAAGGCCGCGATCCGCCGCCAGTGCGAAGGCTGGGTATCAGGTTCCTATCGCGGTCTGGTTCGGAACGGCAAGGACCCACAGTGGCTGCGATGGAACGGCCAGGCTTGGGAGTTCATCCCAGAGCGGCTTGCGGCGGTGCACGCCGCCCTGCAGCTGTACCGCCAAGGCGTGGGCGCGACGCGGGCGGTCAAGACCCTACGTGAGCAGGGCCACATGCTCACCAAATGGGGCATAGCAGGGCAGCAGCTGTACCGGCTGGTGCGGTTGCCGGCGCTCCGTGGCGTCAAGCGGGTATCGGTGGATGGGGAGGATTATCTCCTCGAGGAGTACTATCCCAGGGTGCTGACCGATGAAGAGTTCGCTGAGCTGCAGGATCTCACCGGCCAGCGCTACCGGCGGCGGGGTAAGGGCGACATCGTGGGGATCGTTACCGGCATCGGCATCACCACCTGCGGCTATTGCGGCACCGCGCTGGTCGCGCAGAACCTGATGAGCCGGGCTGGCCCGGATGGTCGGCTCGCCGATGGACACCGGCGGCTCCATTGCACCTCCTACAGTAAGAACGCCGGCTGTGGCGCGGGGGGCAGTTGCAGCGTGGTGCCGGTAGAGCGCGCGCTCTTGGAATACTGCTCCGACCAGATGAACCTGCAACGGCTATTTGAGCCAGCCGACGACACCCAGGCCATCCGCCAGCAGCTGGCCGCAGCCCGGCAACAGCTGGCGGAGACGGAGCGCCAACTCCAGCGGATCACCGAGGCGCTGCTCTCGGACGAAGGCGCGGCGCCGATAGCCTTCCTTCGCAAGGCCCGCGAGTTGGAGGTCCGCCTGGGCGAGCAGCAGGCGGAGGTAGTGCGGCTGGAACGTGAGCAGGCCGGCCAGGCTGTGTATCAGCAACCAGCCAGTGCTGAGCTATGGCATGAGCTGGCGGAGCGGGCACTTGCGATGGATGCGGAGGCAAGAGAGCAAGTGCGACAGCTGGTTCTAGACACCTTCCGGCAGGTAGTGGTGTACATGCGAGGTGTGATGCCGGATGGCCGAAGATGCAAAAATGTAGATATGTTGCTGATTTCGAAGACGGGCCAGCGTCGATGGCTGTCGATACATAGAGGAACTGGAAAATGGAGTAGGAGTGGTGAAGGGTATCTCCCCATGGAATAAGAGTAGTGGTTCATGGCTGGTGAAAGGATTTAACTCAAATATTGGGTTTTGAGTTAAATTTCTTGAGAGGCTACAGTTTATATATTTTAGCTAGGGATTGGTGATGAGTCAGTTTTTTTTAGAGCAAAATGTTGTCGATTTATGCTTGCGTGGTGCTGAGCGTTGTCGTGTGGCTCTTACTAGTCTTGGGGAAAGGCATGAGGATGCCGTCTGTTATATTTTGGTAGGTACTTTTTTGAATTGCGCATCTCGATATGGTCAAGAATTTGATGAGCACATTTGTTTAAATGTTGATTATATTGGTGGATCTTTTTTAGGTACGCTGACTGAGTACTGCGAGGGAGAGGGGGATAGGATTTTATTGTTGTTTGCTTATTGTTACAGGATGACCGTTGAGCTGAGTGTAAGTAGGCCTGGCGGACTCTATCGGGAGCTTCGGAACGCGTTGGAAAGGTCTCGTCCATATATAACCAGGCTTACTGATGAAGTGCGTGCTCATGTTCAATACGCCGATATTGAGATGGTCGTGGATGTTGCTAGGAAATATATTCATCACCCTTCAATGGTTGAGCTGTCCAAGCTTTCAGATAGGGTTTCTGAAGCAAAGAGCGTTTATGGGGCTTTTGAGACTAGTCTGGCTGAGAGAGAAGGCCGAGTTGATGCTTTGAAGGAAACCCTTGCAAAGCATGAGGATGCATTCAATTTTGTTGGTCTTTATGATGGATTTAGAGGACTCCGAAAGCAGAAGAAATTTGATTCTTATATAAACTTGGCTTTGCTTTGGACTATCGGGCTAGGTATGGTTGCATTGCCGTTTGCTAAAGTTTTCGCCGAAATAATAGGTCGAACCTCTGATTTGAGTTTGGGTGGGTATCTCACGTTTTTAGGTCTTGAGCTTATTTTAATATTTTTCTTTCGCGTTTGCTTGCACAACTATAAGTCCGTTAAGGCTCAGCTTTTGCAGATAGAGCTACGAATGACACTGTGTCAGTTTGTTCAGAGCTATGCAAGGTATGCAAAGGAAATTAGATCTGACGATAAAGAGCTGTTGGTACAGTTTGAGAAGATTGTATTTAGTGGGATCGTTAACAGTGAGGATGCTATTCCCTCTACTTTTGATGGGCTCGAAAAAATTGCAGAGCTTATTAAGGCCGTGAAAACGAAGTAGCGCTTCGTTTTTTTGCCAATGATAGGGTTTCGGTCCTTAAGAGTTAAAAAGAGGATTTTGATGCGGCAGAACATCATGCAGCGTCCTTCCTTTTCTTAAGTCCGGGCGGCTCGGTATGCACTACGATATGGCCCTGGCCTTCCCAGAAATTCCACTGGGTGGTCACGCACACATACCAAGCCGCCTGCTCTACCGCCTTTCCCGCCTCGATCACCTTGCCGCTCTCATCAATGATCGCCAGCCGCGCCGGGGCGCCGTCGCGGGTTTTCACGATGAAGCCGGTGCTCACGGTGGCCTGGATATAGCCGGCTTCCAGTGTGGGGTTGGGGAGCGATTCTTTCATCGCGCTATCTCCTGAGACGAGCACGTCTTGTCCCGATGAATGCCCAGCGCCTTGACCAACATCCGCGCCTCATGGCGGGCATCGTCGAGGGCGTGGTGTTTGATGCCCTGGAACACGACGTCCCTCGCCTCGGGGTAGAGGTCGAGGATGGTGCGCACGTCGCGCTCTTTGTAGTAGAGCCAGGGGGCGCTGATGCCGAGGGCGGCATAGGCATTGCGCAGGATCACGCAATCGAAGCTTGGGCCGTTGCCCCAGGCGAAGGGTTGCAGTAATCCCCAGGGCAGCATGGTGAGCCAGGTGGAAAAGTCGGTGAGGGCATCGGCCAGGGGCTGCTGCTCGTGGCTACCGTCTACCTCCTTGCGGGCGAAGGCGTCCTGGTTCATCCACCATTCGACGGTGCTGGCATCCATGGCGCAGCCGGCGGCGATGCTGCTGGCGAGGCTGATGCGAGCATAGAATTCGCTATTGACCTCGCCGTCGACCAGCGCCACGGCGCCCAGGGCGACGATGGCGGCGTTATCGGTTTTTCCCATGGTCTCTAGATCGATCACCACGTCGACTCGGTTCATGCTGCGGCCTCCGCGGTAGCGGCAGGCGCTTCGACGATCCGGCGTGCGTACCAGGCCCTGGCTTCGCCATCCTCGTTCTGCTCGATGGTCAGCAGGAACCAGCCATCGCCCTCGGGCGGGGTGGGTTCGAAGCCGCTGATGTCGTCGCTGCCGAAGTCGGGGTTTGGGTGCTCTTCGAAGCGTTCATCCCACATCAGTCGGGCCTCCAGCTGCTGGGCTTTTAGCCAAGCGTCTTGGCGCTCACTGGTGAGGCCTTCGGGGAATAGCGGTAGATAGGGATGGGACCACCAGCCGTTGGCGTGGCGATCGACCTGCGCAACGGCACGAAGCTGCAAGGTGCCGTCCGCTACCAGGTGCCGAGATACCCGCTCCACCACCTTCATCAGCGCGTGCTCGATTTTTAGGATGGTGGTGGCCTCGGCCGAGTTGAGCGTGGCGTAGAGGCATCGAGCGGCGGTGAGCTTGATCAGTGCGTCCAGCAGCGTGCGGCGATCCTCCAGGGTGAACGGATCATCGTGCCGGGGTATGGCCTTTATGCGGGCATCCGCCAGGTCGGTCATCAGGCGCTGATTGTGCTTGACCAGTCGCTGGATGCTGACTCGTTGTTCCTCGAGCTTGCCGTGGGTCTCGCGATGCAGCGCGGCATACTCCTGGCGATGCTCGCGGTAGATGGTATCCAGCTGCTCGCGGGTGGCGCGTTGCTGCTCGGCGAGAGCCAGGGCGTGGAGCCGCGTAAGGCGTCGGGTATGCATCACCATGAAGGCCAGGGCTGGCGGGCTGACTGCGAACAGCGTCAGGGCGACTATGAGAATGGGGTGCATGTGCTGTGTCCCTCGTGGTGTCGGGAAAGAGCCTGGCGGGTGGTGGCCGCTGGCCAGTGGTGAGCGTTAAGCTGCGGCATCCGGCGCGTTGGTTATTGCCTGGGCCTGGCCTGTTCGGGCATCAAGAAAGGCGGCGAGGTCGGGCAGGCCGATGATGTAGGGCTCGTAGCGGGTGCCACGGAGCTTTTTGGCCTTCAGCTCGACCTTGCCGCCGCGGATCAATCGGAGCAGGTGCTTGTCGGTCTGAATGTCCGGAAAGAACTTCTCCCGGACCTGGGTGATGGTCGGTGTGGGCGTATCGAACGCCAGACGAAGTTGATCTAGGGTGTTCATCTGACCTCCCGGGTGGGCGAGTGGAATCGTTCGAGCAGTTCGCCTTCCAGCTCTTCCAGCGTTTCCGCGACTACGCCGCCTTGCGGCTTATCATTGCCGTCGATGAAGACGGCGTGGATCGCTGGACCAGCCAGGTCGACGGCTAGCAGGAAGGGCATCCAGCCGCGAGGCGTCAAGGCGATGAGTAACTGCATGGCGGCAACGGCGAGTGAGGTGTGCTGAGTGGTCATGAGCCAGTCCTTTGGTCTGCGCCGCGCGGTGGTATGGGGGTGATTTCGACGATCAGCTGCTTGGCCAGCCATTCCAGACCGCGCTCGGTAACCTTCACCACGGCGTAGTGGCGATAGGTGCGCAGCGTCGGGCACCAGCGCGAGCGTGGGTCCATGAACAGGCGGCCATGGTGCGCAGGCGCCGCGATCAGCTCATTGCCCTGGTTGAGGATCTTCAGCTCACGCATGCGGCGGCGAAGGATGTTCGGGCCGAGGCCGAGCCGAGCGGCTACCTGGTCGAGGGTGCGGTTCATGGGCAGTCCCTCAGGCAGCGAGCTGGAGCACGAGCGCAGTCAGCGCAGGTGGCATGTAGAAGGCCGTGGTTTCGGCCTTGAGGCTGTAGCAGTCAGATACAGCGATTGCCAGGACTGGATCATCGCCTCGGCTCACGCTCTCTCGGTGCACCAAGACGTGCACGCCGCACTCCAGCTGTTGGACACCGCCACGCAGCACCAGCCGCTGGATGGTTTCCTGATCAGCTGTAGACAGCTTGGGTGGCTCGGCTTCGCGGCGCTCCACGGGGGCGGGCGCGATTGGCGCCGCCGAGTCGTTCGTGCCGTTGGCGATGCCCTCAACGAACTCTGCCAGTGCTTGCAGGTTCGCGCCGTCGTAGCGGGGCAGGGTGATGGTGTTGCTGGTGCCGCCTATCTCGACCTCGACCTCGGCGCTGGTGTCGGTCAGTTCAACGTACAGGCTGGGGCGGATACTGGAGCCTGGGCGGTCGAGGCGACAACGGTGTTGACCGCCCTCGGCCAGTGCCTTGCGCAGGAGCGACTGTTGGTTCAGGTCGAAGTGGTATGTGCTCATGCGTTCTTCTCCGGGGCCAGATAGGTCTGCAGCTGCGTCAGCAGGTCGTCCACCTCGGCCTGGTACTGGCTCAGGTCTTCGTAGCCGTACAGCGGCCGGTGACGGTCATTCGTGCCGAGGCGCGCGTCGAAGCGCTTTTCTTCGGGATCGATTGCCTTGGGCTCATATTTGTGGGCCGCGCTTTGAATGCTCACTCCGATGGTGGTGACATGTGCCGACCAGTCGAAAAAGGCGTGATAGCGGCCCTGGCCGGTGATGCGCAGGCACAGCGAAAGGACGGCCAGGGCCTGGGCTTCGGCGTTTTCGATGAGGACCTGTTTCATGCTGCCTCCGGGCCGTCGCCAGTGGTGTTGGCGGTGGCCTTTGTGCGTGCGTCACGGGCCATGGCGAGCGAGAGGCTTGAGACGAACGCGCAGCCGGCATCACGCGCATCGCGACGGAGGTCAGCGATGGCGGCCGGGCTGAAATGAGCGGTGGGAAGTGCCAGAACCTGGCAGCGGGATTGGGATACGTGCTGTGTCGTGGTGATCATGTCCGAGCCCTGTGGTGTGGGGTACGGACAGAATTTAGCAACAGCTACTGTTCATGACAATAGCGTTTGCTATTTTATTCTTCGGTGTATCTGGAGTCCTTGAGAATCCCTAGGATGTAACCGATAGACCGCACATCATCGACGCCTAGGAAAATCGGCGGATAGCCATCCCTAACGCTGTCGAATCGGTACTGGCCGTCTCTGTGGTAGATGAACTCCTTAACCATGCCTCGTCCATCTTGAGTCAGTACCAACACTTCGTCGCCAGGAAGATATCGGTGGTTGGGCTCGACCACCACGTATTCCCCGTTCTTGATTCTTGGGTGCAGTCCGTTACCAAGCACCTCAAGGGCATAGGCGTCTTTGTCGTTGCTAGGAATATCAAGGTAACCACCTTGGCCCATTCCTAAGTCAAAAACGCCTTCCTGGTTCGGCTTAGCTCTGGCTACCACTGGTACCAATCCGAGCTTTTTGGGGGGCTGGATCGAATGTACGGCTGTAGGCTCAGCTACAGTCTGCGGCTGGCTATACAGCTCGGAAATAGCAGGTGGCTTCAGGCCTTTTGCTGCCCAAGTACGCCCGATTAACTGTAGATCCTCTACAGAGTGGTGGCCAGCTATTAGCACCTTTGGCGCCACACCTAGACGACAAGCAAGTGTCAAGGCTGCCTTTTCTCCAAGGCGCCGGTGCCCGTTCAGTATCTGCGACAAATAGGACGCATCAACCGAGTCAAACGCGCTGGCAAAGTCTTTCAGCGAATTCTCGCCGATGAGGCTGCGCAACACGGCTTGGCGAATCTCATAGATATCCATCCGGCAATTTTCCCATTTGTGTTAGCAAACGGTAAATTGCTGTTTGCTATTGCGCGTTGCCTTAGCAGTTGCTATCGTGCGATCACTGGAGGCGCCTATGCAATTACTCAACTACTTGAAATCGCTCGATCTGGATGCCCAAAAGGCTTTTGCCTTGCGATGTGAAACGAGCGTCGGGCAGCTCAAGCAGGTGGCCTATGGGTATCGCCGTGCTGGAGCCGGTCTCGCGATCCTCATCGAAAGAGAGTCGCAGGGCGATGTGCGGTGCGAGACTCTCCGACCCGACATCGAGTGGAGCTATCTGCGAGGCACTAGCAAAGCTGCATAGCATTCAACGCCGCCGACCACCACCGGCGGCTTCGTAGGGGCCGGGAACCTGGGGAATCTCACCACAAGATTTTGGCCCCCAGGCCCCGGCAGTTTGGTGGAGGGCGATCACCACAATCGCCCGACCACCTCAACAGCGCACCGCCCTGGGACACAGCACGTATCTAGGGCGGCGGCGCGCTGCTGTAGGCCGATTATGGGGCGCTGGGTGCCCCACGGTCTATGGCGCTCATGGGGAAATAACGCCAGATGCGCACCGATCCCACCCAGGGCCTAGGGCCCGAGCTTTCCCTTGAACAGGCCATCGACCGTGACTGCCGCGACTTCCGCGGCGGGCTCACGGCGGTCTGCGCCATCATGGGTAAACACTACGATAGCTTCCAGAAACGTCTATCTGTCTCCCATCCCGAAAATCACCTGAGCGTCCGCGACTTCGAGCAGTTCCTGGAGCTGGTTCGTGGCTCTGCCGTGAGCCGAACCCTAGACCGCCTGCAGGGCCGAATCAGCTATCAGCCTGTTCCGGTGGAATCCCTACCAGACGCGCTCAAGGCCATGGCCGACAAGTGCCATCAGGAGGCCCTATTTTTCGCCAGCCTGCGGGATGGCGTGGCCGATAGCATCTGGCGGCCTCATGAGGTCGCGCGTCTCGACGCCCACGGCGACGACATCATCCGCCTCATCAAGGGCATCCTGGCCGGCGCGCGCCTGGCGATGGTGGAGGACGATCTATGAGCCGCCGCCAGCTGCTGACCACGGAGGTGCACCGTGGCTGACATCGTCGACATCGCCAACGACCATACCGAATGGCTGCTACAGGCCTCGTTCCAGCGCCGCCAGGTTCAGACCGGGCCGGGTGCCGAGGAATGCGAGTTCTGCGGGATCGAGATTCCCGAGGTCCGCCGCCGGCTGGTGCCGGGCTGCACGCTGTGCGTCGACTGCCAGGACTTGAGGGAGCACCGGCATGGGTGAGGGCACTGCCACCCACGGCTCCATCGCGCTCTGGGCACGTCGCTATATCGAGACCTTTGGCCTAGCCCTGGTGCCCATCGAGCCCGGCGAGAAGGCGCCCCAGGGTAAGGCCTGGAACAGGCCCGGTGGGTATTTCACTGATCCGGGCAAAGCCGAAGCCTTCTGGCAGCAGCACCCGACCCACAATCTGGGCGTCGTGCTGGGCCCGAGTCGCTGCTGCTCGCTGGACGTAGACGATGTGCCGGCCACCCGGCAGGTGCTGTACGACCTGCTAGCGGTGGATCTGGATGCGCTCGCTCTGGTGTCTCCCACGGTGGTGGGTAATCCGGCCCGTTTCCGGCTGCTGTTCCGGCTACCTGAAGGGGTGGAGCTGAGTCGGCATGCCTTGAGCTGGCCCAACCAGGCTGACCCCGATGGCGCAATGCTGAAAGGCTTACTCAAGGCCGCAAACGAGGCGAAGGCGGCTGGAGATCAGGCCCGCGAGCGGACGCTACGGGCCAGCGCCGACCTCTTGAAGAGCTTCACTGTCTTCGAGTTGCGGGCCGGGCTGGTCCAGGATCTGCTACCGCCCTCTATCCATCCCGGCACCGGCCAGCCCTACACCTGGCGCACGCCGCCTCGTGCGGGGACTTTGCCCGAGCTGCCTCGGGAGCTGCTCAATGTCTGGAACAATTGGGAGCTTTTCAAGCGCGATGCCGAGGCGGCCTGCCCCTGGGCGCCCAAGCCGGAGCGGCCCGCCCAACTGCCGAAGCGTAGGGCGCCGCCGGCTGGCGAGCGGCCCTCGGTGATCGAGGCCTTTAACCAGGCTCACGACGTGGAAAGCTTGCTCCAGGCTCATGGTTACCAGCAGCGTGGAAAGAAATGGCTCTGCCCGCAGAGCAGCACGGGGCTGCCTGGCATCACGGTCGCGGAGGGGCGGGTGTATTCCCACCACGGCTCCGATCCGCTCGCCAACGGTCACCAGAACGATGCCTTCGACGTATTCTGCCTACTGGAGCACGGCGGTGATGTGGGCGCGGCGACCAAGGCGGCGGCGCGGGCGTTGGGGATGGAGCGTTCGTCATCATCTCCCAGGCACGAGGTTCCGCGATGCGATGAGGACGCTAGCGAGAATCTTCCCCCCGCCCCATCTGTGGGTGCGGAAGCGCCTGCAGAGGCCACGGCAGACCCGGAAGGCGATGGCTCTCTTCCCCTCACCCCATCTCTGGAGTACGAAAGCCAAGCCGAGCCAGGGCACGCGGACACACACTCAGCGGGGGCCGGGGGGTTCCGCATCAGTGAGCAGGAGCTGCTGAAAGACTTCGTGGTGATCTACGGGTCGGACCTGGCCTGGGACTGTGCCCGGGCGCGTATGGTCAAGCTCAAGGCGGTTCAGGAGGCGGTCGGCCGCACGACCTATAAGTGGTGGCAGGAAAGCGAGAACCGTCGCATGGCCCAGGATGTGGTTTTCGACCCGACTGAACGATGCAGCCCTCTGGTGCTGAACCTCTACGACGGCTTCCACATGGCGCGCGGTAGCCAAGGGGCGGAAGGCTGCAAGCGGATTCGTGCCCATCTACAGCTGCTCTGCGGCAATCGACCGGATGAGTACAATTTCCTGCTGCGCTGGATCGCCTATCCACTGCAGAACCCCGGCGCCAAGATGGCCACGGCGGTGGTGATGTTCGGCTCGGAAGGGCCGGGCAAGAGCCTGCTGTGGGAGAAGGTGGTCAAGCGCATCTATGGCCAGTACGGCACCACGATTGGTCAGGCGCAGTTGGAGGACAAATACACCGGCTGGCAGAGCCGCAAGCTGTTCGCCCTGGCCGAGGAGGTGGTTAGCCGTGAAGAGATGCGGCACTACAAGGGTGTGCTCAAGCATCTGGTGACGGGCGACACCCTGCAGATCGACGAGAAGTACCAGTCGGTGCGGGAAGAGCGCAACCACCTCAATTTCGTGTTCCTGTCGAACTCGACGGTGCCGCTGGCCTTGGATGATGGCGACCGGCGCTACCTGGTGCTGTACATAGACAAGGTACCGCCCGCCAGCTACTTCTCCGCTCTGGTGGAAGAGATCGAGGGCGGTGGCGTCGAGAATTTCTACGACTACCTGATGGGCCTAGACCTGACCGGTTTCGGGCCGCACTCCAAGCCGCCGGTGAACGAGGAGAAGCAGGGGCTGATCGATGGCAGCCTACCGGCGCCACGCTACTTCGTCAGGCGCTGGATGGCCGGAGAGACGGATTTCCCGGTGACTGGCGCCGTGACGCAGCACGATCTTTGGCAGGCGTTCGTGCGGTGGTGCGATGGCAGTAACGAATTCAAGCGACGCCAGCGCGATTTCTCCCAGGAGGTGGTCAGGGATCTCAAGCAAGAGCGTCCCGACATCAGCTATCCCACCAAGAGCGACCCTGCCAAGACCACGCGCATCTACGTCACCCCGGCATTCTTGGAGCAGAAGAGTGCATTGGGCCGAGGCTGGGCCAGCCAGGCGGCGGAAGAGTGTCGACGTTTCGGCCGTCACTTCGAACGGCGGAGTCTGCCTCCCTCAGGAGCCTTTGATTGATTCCGACAAACCGACAGAACCCGACAACACTTCCGACAGGAGCAAACCCAGTGGTGACGCGGCTTCCGACAAACCGACAGAGTTTTCGAGATTTCTCACGTGCGCGCGTACGCGCGCGCTTACACACAAATCTTTTTCCTATTTATCTGTCGGTTTGTCGGTTTGGAAGATAACTATATGTTTCGTATAGAAAATAATTTCCGACAGATTTCCGACAGAGACCGACAAACCGACAGCAACGAAAATCAGGAGTGACGATGGCTACCTATCGATTCAAAGACAGTTCTTTTGTGAAACTGGCAGATGACTTTGACGATCTGCTGCCGGATGAACTCAAGAGTTGGGAGGTGTTGAGCGAGCTCTATGCTGAATTAGGGTTTCGACCTTGGGAGGAGGTTGCGGGTACTTACGAATGTCATGTCCGTTCAGGTGCTCCCGAAGACGCCGCAGTTGAGCGGGCATGGCAGCCAGAGATCAGATGGTTGTTTGTTGTCGAGATTATTGAAGACACGTTCGATGTGGTGCTAATCGAGAACAGCTTGCCGGACTACCTAGCCTTCCTTGCTGCTGTGGAGCCCATGGTTCGTCGTAACCGGGCGCTGGGAGCAGAGATCAAGGAAGAACTGCAGCGGAGGGCGCAGGCGTGAACGCCGCCATCGATGGCCTGCTGCGTCACTGGGGCGATGCGACGGAAGATCGGGGGAGCGGGGCGGTATCACCTATAGCGCTCGCGATGAAGTACGGCAACGTGCCGGCGATTGGCGAAACCCGCAGCACCCTGATGGTCGAGTTCGACCCGGTGGACGAAGAGGTGGACGCGGTGCTGGCGGGTATCGGCCAATTGGGGCGCCTGGGGGCCGATCTGTTGGAGTTGGCCCACGTCCGGTACCGCACCGGCAAGGAGCTGCTGGTGGAGCAGCAGATGAAGCGCCTGGGCATTCGGTCGGACAAGACCTATCGGAGCCGGGTCAAGCGCCTGCACGAGTTGGTACAGAAGGGGCTGGCAGAGCGGCATAAGGCGCGTGCGGCTTGACCGCTTGTCGGAGATAAAAGGCGTTCAGGCGTCGGGAAGGCGCCGGGAAGGCGTGGAGAAGAACCGGCGTTTTTTGGCGGTTTACGCCGTTGCCGGTGCAAAGTAAAAAAGGGCTACTGGGTAGGTTCTGCGCTAGAGGCCTTTCCAGCTCACAGTGCTGTGTGAGAGGCGCCGACCCCATGCGGTGCCGCCCCGGAGGTCTGTCAGTCACCACCTGGCAGGCCTCCGCCTAATTCGAGTCTCAAAGAGACCCGCCTCAAGCGGAAGTAAAAGAGGGCGACCGCCGACGGTGTTACGAGCACCGCCGGCGGCCACCAACCTGCAGAGAGTACCTGCAAGCCAGCCAAGGCCCCCTTGCTCGCGCGAGCGTGGCGGAGCCTAGCAGAACAAGGCTATGCAGACCATGTTGAAAGACTGCCGTTGCGGACAATGCAAACGACTTCTCGCCCGCGTTGGCGAGTTCACCGAGCTCCAGATCAAATGTTCCCGCTGCGGGACGTTGAATCATGTGAAGGCCACGAGCCTCGAGCCATCGCCCAAGAGCGACCAACACCAAACCATCACTCTTGGAGAAACACTATGGACCCCGTAACCATCGGCTCCCATTACGCCCAATCCGGTATCGACAACTTCACCGCCCGGACGCTCGTCGCGCCCTCCGCGAACGTCAATGGCCTGGTCATCCGGACCTGCCAGCTCGCGGGTGCCAACGGAAACGTCCGTCTGCACACGGGTAAGGTTGGTCCGAAGGATCGTGACTACGGCGACCGCACCATTACGACCATCCTGACCGTGAATGGCGGCTCCAGCCTGACAACCGTCGTCATGCCCTATGAACTGCAGATTCCGGCAGGTTATGGCCTCTGGAGCGGTAACGATCAGCAGTCTACTGGGAACGTGTTCCTGACCTACGACCTGCTGTAAGCAGTTGGCCCCAGCCTCACGTCTGGGGCTTTTTATCTGCTCCACACGAAAGCCTCGCAGGCGGCTATGCCCGCGCAGGTGAGTTTCCTGAGCTCCAGATCAAATGTTCCCGATGCGGGACGTTGAATCATGTGAAGGCCAAGAGCCCCGAGCAATCGCCTCTGAGCGACCAATCGCGGATCCCCGCACTCAACGTTGACGCTAAGAGGATACAACCATGAAACACCAATATCAGGCCTTCTCGGCTCTCGCTGGCCTTGGCCTTTTGGCAATGATCGGCGCGGGCTCGGCGAAGGCCGATACCATCCAGCAGTGTGAAAACATCGGCCGGCCGGCTAACTACCTCACCGTGCAGACGAACGTCGATGATCTCAGCTGCTATACAAAGAAGGCGATTAGGTACTCCACACCAGCCCAGGGCCTGACGATCCTCAAGCCTCAGGAGCTGAGTAGCTTCAAGGTACCGTACTGGGCGGTCACCACCGTGAATGAGTCCGCCGCTGGCAATAGCTACGTCATCAATCAGGTTCGCGATGGCCTTGTGGCTTGTGCTGACGGTCCTCGGCCGAGCTACGACTATTTCAACGTAGCGAACGGCAAGATCGGCAACTGTGGCCATCTCAGCGAGTCCGTCGGCAACTCGGTAAAGTACGGGAAGGTTTTCTTCCTGTCGGTGAACACCGGTGCCTCTGTCGACCGACTATCCGTACAGCTCAACTCTTCCAACCCCAGCGCTTCGGTGCTGAATTACATCGTCCGGACCACTGCGACCCTGAACGGTAACACCGCCACCGCTTCCAAACAGGGCTATACCACCAACGGTATCTTCCGCCTGGAAGACGTGGCGCCGTCGCTGGTTAGCCAGGCTCAACAGGGCGCGTCTTTCCGGTTCGAGGTCGAGGTGTTTGCAAGCCAGACATCGGTGTCGAAAGAGGCCGTAACCGCAGATGGAAGTCGTCTGGTCGCGCCTACGACCGTTGCCCCGCTGTGGTGCGCGACCTGCAACGGTGCTATTCGCAAACCTACCTCTGGAGAAGTCGCGCTGCAGCCTGGCCAGAGTCTCCCCATGAACCAGCCGATCTACCGCGGCTCCTACAAGCTGGTGTTCCAGGGCGATGGCAACCTGGTGGTGTATGGCGCCAATGATTCCGTGAAGTGGGCCTCCTACAGCCAGAACCAAGGTGGCGATACCGCAGTGATGCAAAATGACGGCAATCTGGTGATCTACGCCAACGGCCGCGCGCTTTGGAACTCCGGCACCTACAACAACGCAGGCGCCTACCTGGTGTTCCAGGACAACGGTGATCTGGCGGTTGTTCGCCCCTGACCCCAACAAGCCCGCTGTAATGACGGGCTTAGGGCCCTGAGCCCCATCCAGCGCCTTTGAGCGCCTCTAAGCGACATGAGTGAGGTATTTAATACCCAACCATTCAATTCTTAGGGGTATACAAAATGTCAGAAGTATTCGTGCAAAAAGGTAATGGCGCGGTGCAGCGTACCGTGGAGCTCAAACTGCAAGAGAGCGTCAGCGTTCTGGACTTCGGTGCAGTGGGTGATACCAAGGAAAACAGTGATCGGAGCTTCAGCGTTGGAACGGATTGCACCCAGGCATTCAAAAATGCTCTCGCCGTAGGCAACGATGTGTTCGTCCCTGCTGGCGGCTACTACGTCAAAGGCGGGCTTGAGGTACTCTTTGGCTGTGCCTTGAAAGGTGAGGGGCGTGCTATCTCTCAGCTCTTCATCGATGCGTCCTACCTGACGTCCGCCCAATCCATCGTAAAGCTGAACCACTACTCTGAAATCCACGATATTGGTTTTGTCTTCTACCAGCCCGATACCTCTAGCCGTTCAAGCCTGATCAACTATCCCTGGGCTATCGATTTTTCGGGCAGTAACCGGGTAGTGATTGATCGGGTTCGAGTCAATAGCGCCTGGAACGGTCTGAACGGCTCTGGCAATACCGGTGGCAGCTACCTGGGCTTCATCGAGCTTGGCTGCCTCAACAACGGCCTGGTGCTCGACGGGGCGCTCGATTTCTTCCACGGCGTGAAATGGCACTTCTGGCCCTTCGGCCTTACTCAGAGCTCCGGCCTTATGAGCATCTGGGGAGATGGCGTATCGAGCGCGTTGGTGGTGGGCGCGGTTGATGGATTCAACGTCGAAAACATCGCCTCGTTCCAGCAAAAATTCGTCTTCAATACGAACGCCGGTGCTGTCATTCCTTACCTGGTTGGCAACATGCAGCTCGATGGGGACAACTCCCGGCTGATCGTGCAGGGTGGGGTTGTTGCGATCGGTAAGGTCTATGACACCAAAAGCAGCAATGCTCAGAATGAGTCGATCATCGTTCAACGCTCTGGCGTTTTGGATATAGGTTATCTGCGAGTTAGTTCGGACTCCCAAAATTACTGTTGCAAAACCTATGACTCTGCGCTGCTCAGCGTCCACGCCGGCAATATCCACCATATCAATGCTGCTGGCGGCGCAGTATTTGTCCAGGGTGGCACTGCACTCTTCGAAGACTGCACGATGGATCCGGCCCCCAGCACCAACTACAACAACGCTTACTGCGTGAACTCTGGTGGTGTCCTGAAGGTACGGGGCAACATATGGACCGCAAAAGGCAATGGCTCCGGTTTTGCGACTTACAGCGCGAATGACAATCCGCTCAACGAGGTTCGTGACAACGAATTCAACGGTTGGTCGTTCTCTATCAACGGAAGTGGAAGGCTGCAAGGCGTCTATGCGGGCAACAAAGGTAGTGGCTCGGACTATGTTGGTGCCGACCTGACTGGAGTGGTCAGGCGCGCTACCTTCCAAGTCAATGGCGACGCCAATGGCAATGCCTCTATTGATACGGGGCTTTCTAGCATTCACCTGCGCGTGGTTAACGCTTTCGCGAGCTATAAGGGCAACTCGGGTGAGGCTGCCAAGTGCAATGTCACCGCCATTGACGGTTCGCGAATCTACCTGAGCGCGGCACAAGGAGATCGGCCGATTCGAGTTACTATCGAATACACCGACAACCCATTCGCTGGCTGGTAATCAGGTTCATCGGATCACCTTCTCAGCTCCAGTAAGCCCACTGTCATGGTGGGCTTAGGGCCAAGAGCCCCGACGAACGCCTTCGAGCTATCCGAGAGCGGCTAGACCGCCCCTTTCTCGTCAATGCTTAAGGTGACATCGTGACAAACTTCGTAGACAACGGTAACTGGATGCTCCCTCCCTACCAGGAGATGCACCACGGGCAATATCTGCAGTCCCCCAACGGCCGCTATCGACTGGTCTTCCAAGAAGACTCGAATCTGGTGCTATATGAAGGCCAGAACGCACTCTGGGTCGCGGACTACAGCACTCCGTACAGTAGCGGGCACAAGCTCTATCACAACGAAACCGATCGAGTGCTCATCGAGATCGGTCGTCTCTCGCTTTACGACTACATCCGAGACCGCTACTGGTTCGGCGGGTCCTCAACAATCGACGCATCCGATTACGACAAGGTGTATGGCGTTCTGCAAGACGACGGTAACGTTGTAGTTATCCTGTTCAAGCCGCTATTCCGAAGTGACCCGGCGCTCTCTGCTGTGCCCGATGCACGTGGGATCGTAACCATCACGCCTAACGCTCGACTGGAGCAAGGCCGCGTCTATAAAGCAGGCGACAAAAGCTTTGTATTCCAAGGCGACGGTAACCTGGTGATTTACGACGCCTCCATGCGGCCCATGTGGAACACCGGTACCCAGAACCAAGGAGCGGACGAGGCGGTGATGCAGGAGGACGGTAACTTCGTCATCTACAACACCAAGGCCGCCAAGCCGCTGTGGAACAGTGGTACGGCAGGCAACTCGGGCGCATACGCCATGGTCACTGACAACGGGTGCTTCAGCGTAATGACCCAGGCTCCGATCTGGGCGCGTTTCGGTTACACGCCGACCTACAGACCGACAGGTAAGCCGGATCCAAATCGGATCATCCTCGGCCCCTTCCAGGTCATCAACTGGGCGTTCTGATCCACTACGTCCTCCGCGTAAGTCCCAAGGCCCGCTCCGGCGGGCCTTTTCTTTTCATGCCAAATATTGAGGTCGAGCATGGATTTTCTTTCTCGCCTGCTCGACCGCATCGACGGCCTCGGCCTGGCGCTCGCCGGTTTTCTCGGAGCGCTGGTCGCCAGCAGATTCCACCAAGACGACCTGACCACCGGCAGGGCCTGGTTCCTGTTCCTGATCACGGGTATGGCCTGCGCGCACTACTGCACCGGCATGGTGGCTCGCTACTTCGGCATCACCGACCCCGAGAGCGTGGCAGGTGTGGGCTTCCTACTCGGCACGTTCGGCGGATCGCTCATCGCGGCGGTAACCCGCGCGATTGCTGCCGCTGACCTTTGGTCGCTGGTCCGCAACAAGTTCGGAGGTGGCTCATGATCGAACACATCAACGCCATAGCGGCCGGCTCCATCGCCGTATGGGCTACCTGGTGCTGCCTCAGCTCAAGAGTTCGTGATGGGGTCGTCGGCAAGATTTTGTACTGCGCTATCGCCTTGAGCGGCTACGCAATTCTGGCCCGCAGTAATCAGCTCTTCTTTACCCCAAACGCAGCAGGTGTGACGTTGCATGTGGCTCTGGCGCTAGCTGGTGCCCGACATGTCTTCATGGTCACCTATTGGCCTGCGATCAGGGCACGGCTCTGCGCCCGGTTGGACTGCGAGCACTGCCTGCGGGATCAGCGATTTGGACCTGCTGGTGACCAGATTGAACGCAGAAGTGAAGGGCGCTGATGGCGTCTCTTCGGCAGGCATCGCAGATGATCAAGATCACCGCCTACGGCCTCACCGACCAGCTCGCCGAGCTGACCGACCTGGCGCAACGGCAGATTCCCTTCGCGACAGCATTGGCCCTGACACGCACCGCTCAGGACGTGAAGGCCGCCCTCGAGGCCGAGATGCCGAAGGTGTTCGACCGACCGACGCGCTGGACGCTGAACAGCCTTCGCTTGATCCCGGCGCGAAAGGATCGCCTGCTGGCTCGCGTCTGGATCAAAGACGAGGCCGACAAGGCAGCGCCTGCCACCAAGTGGCTGGCCCCCGAGGTCTATGGTGGCAGCCGCCCGGACAAGCGTAGCGAGGCGATGCTGCGGGCCAGGGGCATCCTGCCGGCTGGGATGGCCGTGGTGCCGGGGACAGGGGCTGACCTGGACCAGTACGGCAACATCAAGCGCGGGCAATTGACCAAGGCGCTCTCCGGCATCCGTGGCTTCGGCGAGACGGGCTACACGGCCAACGCCACCGGCAGCCGGCGTAGCCAGGCCAAGGGAAACGCTCGGTCGTTCTTCGTGCTGACTAAGGCAGGCAAGCCCATCGGCATCGCCCGGCGCACGGGTCGCAAGCGTGAAGACCTGAGTATGTTTCTAGCCTTCGTGGACAAGCCGAATTATCGGAAGACGCTCGACTTCTTCGGCATCGGCGAGCGAGTCGCCGAGCAGCGGCTCGCGCTGCACTTCGAGCAGGCCATGGCTCAGGCCCTACGTAGCCGGCGCCGTTGAGGCGTACCAGCCTGGGGCGACGGGTCCTTTGGGCCACCCCCGGCCTACACGGGTAATTCGAGCCGCGTTTGCGCTCTAGCTGAGCTTTTTCCAGGGGTGTCCGTCTTTAGGAGTTGCGATGGGTAGGCAAGTGACCAAGGCCGAACTTGCCGAGATCGTCGGGCGGGATGAGCGCACGCTCAGCCGCTGGCAGAACGGTGGGCTGCCCACCCTGGAGTTCGGTGGCGGCCGGGGCAACGAGAATCTGTACGACACCCAGGCGGTGATCGAATGGCTGTGCCACCAGGCGTCCCTGAACGGGAAAAAAGAAACCAGCCGCGACCGCCTGGACCGCATCCGCGCCGACCGCGAGGAGATGGCCCTGGCCAAGGACCTTGAAGAGGTGGTGGTCGCCGCCGACTTGATCGAGCGCTTCGAGGCGATGATCCAGGCCGCCAAGGTCGAGCTGCTCAACACCCTGCCCGAGAACCTGGCTGGCGAACTCTCCGCACGCTACGGCGTGGAGGTGGACGACCAGCTGATCCGTGAACCCATCGAAGCGATCCTGAACGAGTTGGCGAACTATGACCCTGACGACGACGCCCCGTCAGACGGGGATCCTGATGGACCGGACCATCCGGAGGATGCTGAGGAAGACCGCTAGCAAGGCGCTGCAGCAGGTTTGCCGAAAGTGGCTGCCGGCGCCGCGGATGTCCATCATCGAATGGGCGGACCGGTACCGCTGGTTGTCGTCGGAAGAGGCGGCGCGGCCAGGTAAGTACCGCTTCGACGTGACGCCGCATTTGATCTGGCCGGGCAATCCGCTGGAGGCATTGGACGACCCGAACGTCTCCGAGGTAGTGGGCCGCAAGAGCGCCCAGGTGGCCTGGACGTCGGGCGTGCTGGGCAATGCCCTGGGCAAGTGGATCGACATCGATCCCTCGCCGATCCTGGTGCTGTTCCCCAAGGCCGATGCGGTGAAGCAATACGTCGGCGAGAAGCTGGAGCCGATGATCGAGGCCACCCCGCGCCTGCGCAAGAAGGTGGATCTGCGCAGCCGGCGCCTGCAGCAACGGCAGGACTTCAAGAAATTCCCCGGCGGCTTCCTCAAGATGGTCGGCTCGAACAGCCCGGCCAGCGTGAAGTCGACGCCGGTACCGCGGGTGGGCGTGGAGGAGCCGGATGACTGCAACCTCAACCTGCGCGGGCAGGGCGATAGCATCAAGCTGGCCAAGGAGCGTCTGAAGACCTTCCGGCGCTCCAAGATCATCATCGGCGGTACCCCGACCATCAAGAATCTGTCGGCCATCGATGCGGAACTGGAGCTGTCGGACAAGCGCGTGGGGCTGGTGCCCTGCCACGACTGCGGCCAGGAGCACGCCCTCAGCTTCGACAATCTGGTGTGCCCGGAAGACCCGGGCTACCACCACGAGATCTACGGCAACCGCCGGCCGGAGGCGACCTACTACGCCTGCCCGCATTGCGGCTCGGTGTGGGACGACAACCGGAAGAACGCCAACCTCAAGCACGGCCGGTGGCAGGCGACCGCCGAGTTTCGCGGCATCGCCGGGTACATCCTCAACGAGCTCTACGCGACCTTCTGGGGCTCGCGCTTCGCCGTGCTGATGGAGAAGAAGCTGCAGGCCGAGTACGCCGCCGCGCGCGGCAACATCGGCCC
>Ga0157368_1000330_pt1 | contig 22647 bp, 25 predicted proteins | sample AttbisABBM3_FD_113146 | JGI IMG/M metagenome (GOLD analysis project Ga0157368, IMG submission 113146) | Fungus gardens microbial communities from leaf cutter ant in Botucatu, State of São Paulo, Brazil - Atta bisphaerica ABBM3 | ecosystem: Host-associated > Fungi > Mycelium > Unclassified ...
GAGAGCTTTGCTCATTGTAAGATCATTTGTCCTTGAGTGACGAGTGGTTGTTACAACAGGAATGTTCCAGTTGCCTCGATTGGCATCTTTATAAGGCTGTTGACTTAAAGACAAAAGCCTTCTATCCCACTCTCTCTTACCCTAGCAAAATGTCATAGGATTATAGCAAGAAATCGGAGTGTGACAATATATCTAATATCTGGAAGATGATGTTTCAAGTATTGGATAGCAAGGGAAAGCAATTTCTTGACTTACTTGATGACAACTCAAATGATATCGAAACATCTTATGTCAAAGAGGGGCCTTGGCTTCAGGCATTTGGACAATCAAACACATTATGTGTGCATGCAATGAGAGCAATAACTAATCATGCTCCTATCAGAGAGTATAGGCTTAGATTCTTCCCTAGAAAAGAATTCAAGTGCCTATGTGGTATGTATCCCATCGAATCAAGAAGACATATTCTCCACAATTGTAGCAGATTCAACAGCTATTGGAATCCAAGAAGAGACTCACTTAGCCATTTTGTCATGTTCTTGAAAACTAACCCTAATGTGTTTGCTTTTCTTAACAATACTAACTCTACTAGTGTAAGCAGGTCTTATAGTTAGTTATATCTCATATTACTTTGTTTCCTGCTCTTTTCTTTTTTTTCGATTAGTTCTATTTTCTTTTTCTTTTTTCTTTCCTTCTTTCTTTTTCTTTATCCTTTTCCTCCTCATATATGCTTGCTTCTACTGTAAGTAGTTACAAAAGTAGCTACCACAGTCTGCCACCATGCCTCATGTAATAAATTGTTGAATTAAAAAAAAAAAAGAATACTATTTGCTACAAAGTTTACATTCTTCAAACACTTAACGATACTCTCAATAACTCCCTCATTTCCATTGCCATTACCTACTCTCTTCTAAAAACATACTTCATCCTAAAGACTATCCTACTCTCCACTCCCAAAGATAAATTCCAATATGATCATTAACTATATCCTAGTAAAAGAAAAATCTCAGTCAAATTCTCAGACTGCATTTGTTGTTTACCTTAGAAAAGAAAAAGAAAAAACATAAGATAAAGAAAAAGAAGAGCAGATAAAAGGAGTTGATGTGAAGTCAAAGTCAGAAAAATATACATACTGCAAGAAAAAATATTACTACATGACTGAATGTAGAGAGATGGATTATTAACTCAGATACTAGTTTTGTTCACAACTTCTCATATTTTTCTTTTATTTAAAACTTTTTCTACTTCCTATTCTTTGATTCCATTTACCTCCACTGGTTTCACTTCCTCTATCTTCTGTCCCTCCACTTGTTCTCTATACTACACTATTCAACTGATATTTACTACCAAATAGATTCTCATTGATGTTGGCAATTATAATTTGACCACACTAGTAGAAATCACTTCTTTAATAATGTATGGACCCACATATTGGTTCACTAATTTCCTCACTGGTCATTCTTTGAATACTGAGTCTTTTATACTCAGCATTACTTTGTCACTCTTCTTCTATACTTCTGCTTTCTTCCTCTCTCTGTCTGCTTGTCATTTCATTTCTTCCTGTACTTTTCTCAATGCTGCTCCAGCTTTTTCTTGGACAATCTTCATTCTTTCTGCAAATTCTGTCACCTTCTCTATTTTTCTCCTTTTTCTTATATCTGCCCTTATCCTCAATTCTCTGTCATAATTCACAATAAATAGAGATATTTTTTTTGCCAAATATACTTTGTTGTTAACTGCAAATTCTGCTGACACTAACCACTCTGGCCAGTTCTTTTGTCTATGATCTACAAAGAATCAAAGATATTATTCTAATTCCTAATTTATGCATTCTATCTGACTATCTGTTTGTAGGTGAAATACTGTTAACAACTTTGTTTCAATTTCCAACATTTTATTCAGCTCCTTGATTAGTTTCACTGCAAACTGCAGACCTCTATCTGACACCACACTTTCAGGCAATCCATACAGCTTCCATACATTATCTCTGAACAACCTTGCCAACTCCTCTGCTAATGTTTCTTCTGTAGTTGCCACAAAATATATCATTTTAGACAACCTATTAAAAACTATCGGGATTACATTCTTTCCAGCTACTAATAGTAACTTGGTGATAAAATCAACTGTTAGATGAGTCCATGGTTTTTTTAGTATCTTACTCAGCTTTAACTTTCCTACTGGTGCTTCTGTCCTATTCTTCATTCATTAACATATATTACATCTTTCCACATATCACCTTATATCTCTTATCACTCCTGGCCACCAGTAATTCCTTGTCACCAACTCTGTCATCTTCCATCTCCCTCCATGTCCTGCTACCAGTACATCATAATGTAACCAAATTATTTCCACCCTCAATATCTCATACTTTAGTACATAAATCTTTTCTTTCTTCAACACCATATCTCCCTCTATTTGCTACTCATCTCCCCTTAACATTTTGACTCCTACTTTCTTCATTTCCTCTACTACTCTAACTACTTTCTTATCTTTGCTCCTAGCTATTTTTATTTTTTCTAATATATCTACTTCTGGTCCTTCTATTACTACCTCTTCTAAGCTATAAATCCATTGGTTTTTAATTAAGATTTGATTACTGTTATCATTCTCTATCCTTTCTTTCCAATCTAGTTTTCTACTAAGTCTATCTTCCCTATTTTTGGGTCTGGCACATGTTTCAGAGTAAAATCAAACCTTGATATAGATATCAAGCTCAATGAGCCTATCTTTGGTTCAACTTTTGTGTCTTCATAAAGTACTCCAAATTCTTGTGATTCATCCAAACCTCAAACTTGAATTTTGTGCCTTTCAAAAGATATCTCCAGTTTTCCAACCTCCTTATTACCACTAGCATTTCTTTGTCATGAATCTTGTAGTTCCTTTCTATTTCACTTAGAGATTTTGAAAGAAAAGCTACTAGCTTCCATCCCCTATCCTCACACTCCATAGATAATATACCACTTGTCACATAATCCAATATATTCACTTCTATCCTTATTTTTTGTCTAAGTCTGATGCTGCTAACACCAGTTTCTTTGTGAACCTCTTCTTTAATTCTTAAAATGTCTTTTCCTACCTCTCAGTCCAATTCCATTTCTAGTTCTTTTTTACCAGGTCATGTAATAGTCTGGCTTTAAACATGAAATCTTTTATAAATCACTGATAGTAATTAGCTAATCTTAAAAACTTCTGAATATCCTTGACTCTCTTTAGGTTTGGCCAATCCAATACTCTTTTCATTTTTTCTTCCTCCATTTTTATTCCTTCCAGTTCAATTACTACCTCTAAGAATTCTACTTCCCTCACCTTCTACTTACACTTCTCCAGCTTTACATATAAATCATTTTCTGCCAATCTCTTTATTACTTCCTCCACTATTTTGTCATGTCCTTTCTCTTCTTCTGTTCCTACTATTATATTGTCAATAAAACTCACTACTTTCCCAATGTTGATGAGATCCCAAAGAATTTTGTTCATCATGGTTTGAAAGGTTGCTAGTAAGTTTGTTAATTTGAAAAACATCACCATTGGCTTGAATGCCCCTTCTAGAGTTGTAAACACCATCTTATACTTATCTCCCTCCTTTATATGTACATTATTATAATCCCAACATAGATCTAACTTAGTGAATACCTTCTTTGTACCTATATTTTCTACAATGTTTGAAATTAGTAGTAAGAGATAATTATTTTTGATGGTCCATTTACTTAAGTATTGATAGTCCTGAACCATCCTCTTCTTCTTATCCTTTTTTCCTACAAAAAACACAGGTGCTGTTTAAAGTGATTTTAAGAGTCTAATATACTCTTTCCTCAATTGTTCTGATATAAACTCATACATCTCCTCCCTCTCTTCTCTAGACAACAGATATATCTTTCCCTTGTTTAGTACAAACTCTTCCTTTGTCTCAATTACATGATCCTAGATCTTTTTTATTGGCATCCTCTCACTTTGTTTTTTTCCAAAGATATATATGTATCTATTGATGGAATTGTTCTGGTACCAATTTTTTTGCTTCCTCCTCTGATTTTGCTACCTCTTTTTTCTCATTCCAAATATCCCACTCTTCTGCCATCTTCTTTACTTCCATTGTTCTTTCCTTTTTGGGTTTTTCTGCCTTGTCTTTTCTTCTTCCTTTCTCTATTGTTTCTTCTCTTGTTTATTTTCCTCTTGTTTCTTTTTTTATTCCTCCTTCTGCTTCTGCCATCCTGACTTCCTCTGCTTTAGTCTCCACTGCTGTCCACATTCCTCTGGATATCTTGTCTTCTTTACTTCTACCATTCTCCAATCAATCTCAGAGTTGTGGTAAGCAAGCCACAGCATTCCCAAAATTACACTCCACTTTTGTCCTCCAATTACATCAATCTCTATCCTCTCCCTATACTCCTGGTAATAGATGTTTATCTCTACCATATGTTCAATATATCTCTCCTTATTGAAGGAGCTATCCACATTCCTCATATATATGGATTTTTCTATTTTCTTTAGTTTGAATCCCTGCTTTCTGGCAAACTCAGAACTCATTACTAGCCCCATTACTCCACTATCTAAAAACACTTCTACTATCACCTCCTCCTGTATATCAATCCTCCTGTATATCAATCTTTTCTAATTCTGTTTTTACAGTAACTTCTCTCAATATGTCTCCATTGTATAAATTACAACTAGATGTATTATCCATTACTCTACTAAGCATTGCAAATCTATTACTGTTAGAACCTAATCAAGAACTATTAGGTTCTCCTTCCCATTTAAATGGTTCATTGTATTCTGATTGTCCTCATATTCTATTCTTCTCTCTTGGCCTACAATTCTCTATCTTTTACAATTTCATGCAAGGTGGCCAAATCCTCCACAGCTATAACAGTTTCTTTCTCTATCTATATCCATCACATAAGAGTACCTTCTTATTCCTCCCTCTCTTTTCTCTTGTTCTTATAGAAGGTTCCTGACTACTACTATATTTGTTTTTTCTACATCTTTTATTGGAGTAGGCCCTACTGGTGCCTGTTGTATCTCTTGTTTCCTTGGTCATATCTGGAAAGGGAGAAGTCATGGTCTAAACCCTTCTTGGTTTCTCCCTGCTTTTGTCCTTGGTTTTTACTTTCTCTCCAATGCCTATCTAGATTAGTGGCATATTTGTACCACTGTTTAATATTGGTTGGAGGCCTTTCTGCCTCTATCAACTTTCTTCTTATTACTCTGCTCATTCCTTTCTTAAATTTTTCCACTAAGGGCCTTCCTCCATATCTACTCCCTCTAGCAGCCTTTCTGGACTCTTGTACAAATTCTTCCATTGTCCTCCCTCCTTGTTCTAATTTACTAAATTCCACTACTTTCACTACTTCCTTGTTTCCTCCTCCAAATTCTTTCTTTAAATCTGCCAGAAATTTCTCTGCTGTTTTATACTCTAAATTTCCTGACTCCAAATCCTCCAACATATTCTCCTTCCAAACATCCACTGATTTCCCTTGTACATAAGACAATATCTACTGAATCTGTTCTTCCACTATATCTTCCCTTATTCTCATTCTGTTATATGCAAGTCCACCTGTCCAGAAATTACATTCCTGCAGTGATATCATCTTCCAATTATACAAGCCCACCTTCCACAGCAACCACCTTTCTCACAACACATCTTATGGTGGTGCTGTAACCATTTGGGTATTCCGTCTTCTACAGTGGAGATACTCCTATTTGACTCAGTCTTCTATGATGGAGTTACCCCTGTTAGTGTCTCAACACTAAAACCTCCACTCAGGGTAATAGAAGCTTTACCACTGAAACCCTGAGCATCTCCTATAATATCCATTTGTATATAAGACTAGTAGTTACACTGTAATTCACTAGTCTGATAATTGGCAAAGATAACTTCTTATTGAACTCAATACCTGGTGTTCAATGGTAACATACCAAATCAACACTTACTTTCATCTCAGACTTCTCCCTATCATCTGAAGTTGTGACCACATGGTAAACAAATGGCGCAGCACATAAGCTAAAGCCAAGGTTGTTCCACAAGTCCACACAACTCTAAGTTCATCTTGTAGACTTTCACCCCCAGTATGAACCACACCTAACATATTCTTAAAAATAGCTTGCATACTATAATGAATTCTGAAACTTTTCCTACCATTTTATTGAACACTTGTGGCTTTACCACTTCTGAGCTTGCCCTTGTGTTGAGCCTAGGCCCTACTGTTCCTGCTTCTTATGCTGCTAATAATGCTTAGATCTATACTTATATTGCTATAAGCTGTTTCTGCTACTGCTGAATTATTTGTTTATAATTAATAGAGCTATATTGACTTATGTTATATGAGGGTAGTAATAAAGGTGAGAGTAATAATGGTGGTAGTAGTAGTATAAGTGGTGATAAGGTATGAAGAGATAGAGTAGAACCAGTGCTAGTTTCACTCTCAGACTCATATTCACTGCTTAACTCAATCTCAGTAGGTGCTAGTGAGTTTTCTTTCTATCCCACCTGACACTGTCTACTAATTACCTACTTTTACCATCTACTACCTTAAGAAAAAGTAAACAATTTTAGTCTAAGAAGACTATTCTACTCTAGAAAAAGTCTTAAGAATACTTGCCATTCTTCTGTATGTACTGATCATAAGAGGACTAATAATACAGAGCTACTACTAGAAGAATGTAACAAATACATCTATACAAGGTGATACAATCCCAGAGTGTTAGTAGGCTTTAGCACAATAAGAATAGCTAGACTTCTCCTGTCTAACTAGTATATCTCTTATGCCTAGGGTCTGGCAAATCTTCTTAACTGAAGGTAATATTATCTTTGGTTGAGAATGGTGAGAGAGTCAGAGATAATAAGAGAGAGCTCTGTGTTGAGCAGTCTCAGAAAAGAAAATTAAGTTCTAATATTACAATTCAAAGACCTTAAAGTGGGTCAAAGAAAAAGACTCTTGTATTAGTTGACACAAGAGAACTTAATAGAGAACTCTGTACTAGATTGTCTATCTTATATACCCCAGACTAGTGGTCTATGCTACACTATTATTAGCTTACTCTAAATGACTATATATTTGTTTTAAGATCAATATATATATAATATGCTTGTATAATATCATTTCTTTCAGATTCTTCTACTGCTTTCCATCACAATATGTGATCATGTAACTGTGTGATGGTGACATTTAATGTGACATTAAACCCTAACCTAGATCTAAAAATTTAAAACAAATTTAAAAAAAGTAAAAATAAGAAATAAAACCAAGTCCAACTTCTGTGATTCTGACAAGTTTGCCCATAACCTCTAATTGTGAGTAGCTAGCAAATTATCATGAGCTGTTAAAGTCAAAGAAGATCTAGATGAGAAAGATATCTACACTATAAATATTGGTCAAGTCAAGATTATAATATATATCTAGTCAATCATAAATACCACATTTACTTCTCTCTTAAAAACACTTGACCTACTGTTGAAATTGCTAATCTCAATAGTTATGTTATTGCTTATAGTCATGAAGAAAACAGCTTGTTTATCTTTGATGGTACTACCTACCTTTCTGACAAGCATGCAAATGTCACAGTCCTGAGCAATCTCAAGTCAGTCAATAACAGTATGAAAAAAAAGCAAATTATTTTAGAAGAAATTCATGAGCTCTCTAACTACATAGCATAAACATCTTAAACATGTAGCCAAAGCCATGGTAAAAAAGCTATTTAAAAAGCAAATAGTTAAGGGATAGAGATTAATAAGCATAATGATAAGGATAAGACTTTCCAATACTCTACCTATTTTAAAGGCAAGATGACATGATAGCTGATTTCAAAATTTTCCAACATTGAGAATCCCCATATTCTTCACCATGTTTATAGCAATATATATGGCTCAATATAAAGAACAACCTAGAAAGATTACTGCTACTTTATAGTTTTCATTAATAATCATTTATAATATATCAAAGTTGAGCTCTTGAAAACTAAAGATGAAACTAAAATGAAACTAATGGCACTAATTAAATATACTGAAGTTAAAATAGGTAAACAGGTGAATTACTTCCAAAATAATGATAGTGGTGAATACTCTTCTAAACAATTTGCAAAGTATCTAAAATCAAAAGATATATATCATAAATTTACCAACCTTAATATTTTTTAGGAAAATAGTATTGCTAAATATATTAATCATATACTTGTTAGTACTATCTGAATGATACTGTTTGAAAGTAGCTTACTAAAAAGCTTCTGGAGTTATATGATTCTCTATACTACTTACATTCTTAACAGTGTCATTAATTGAGGTGTATTAAATGAAAAAATCCCTTATCATCTTTACATAAGGTCTAAACTCTCTGTCACATATATTAGAAGATTTAGATATACAGTATTATAACAACCAATACTATGACAGCAAAGATACACAAACTTATATAGAATTGGTATATTTCTATCACTCTTATATTAGAATTTACAAGAGAAACTTGACAGAGTTCCTACTACTACAATGTACACTATTTATACTCATACATCATGGTCTGTGCTCTGCACTAGTTGTCTTACCCTAAAGTTACATATGTCATTCATAAGTTTATCATACTCTAACCATAAAATAGACATGCCATAGTCATGTTTCCTACTGTTATTATACTAGAACCTTCTACTACCTTCTAAACCTATGATATCACCTCATATGACATAGTCACATACATCTATTATATAATCCTTCATTGCTAAATAAAAACTAAAAGAAAATAATAAAAGAGATAAAGTCTGTAAAATCAAAGTAAAACTATATTAAAAGAAATGTTACCCAGGGCTATATCATAACATACAGTCTATGTCTTGCTCACTAGTATAAAAACCAAATTGGCTTTTTGTTTAGTTGAAGAAGTTTTTATAGGCTTGTTAGAAAACAAAAAGACCTATATTATCTATGATAGGCATACAAAAAGGATTTATATTAGTTGAAATGTGGTATTTTTTGAGAGTAGACAGGCTAGACATAGTAAGGTTTACATTTGTTGTAGTATGCTTAAACTCTTATATTTTATTCTGATTTTCTTTTTCTTTTATTTATTTTCTTTGATTTGATTTTTCTTTTCTTTTCTTTTTCCTTTATTTCTTGGACAACAAAGAGGCACATGACTGTAGTCACATGATGTGATATCATAGGTCTGGAACATAGTAGAAGAAATTAGAAAAATTATGTCAAAGACATAGCTATAATATGTTCATCTTGTAGTAATGGTATGATAGACTTATAGATGACACATGTAGTTTAGGGTAAGACTTGTAATAGTACTACTCCTTGTTGAGTTTTCTTGTGATTTTCACAAGACTCTTACTCCATAAAAACTACTTGGTGTGTTATTGATCATTTTGATTAGTAGTTACCACAACAACATTAAGGAGATAAATATTATTATAAGTGCTAATCTTGATTTATATTCAACTCAAGACTCCAATAGATTCAAGGTCTTAATTGAAAATTTATCTGATACTAATTCTAAAGATTCTTTTACTAAACTTGTTATTAAAAAACCTAAAACTCCCACTTTTAACATACTGATCCCTGTAACCATTTTAAACTTGTTGTCTAAGATCTACAGGTCCACTAGACTCAAGTGCTAGCCTATATATAATGATAACTATTACTAAAAGTCTTTTTATAAGCATGAGAAGTCCTTTCAAAAGTTATAAACTACCACATCCAGTACTATTGAGAGAAAAACAGAGAAAACTATTAAAGTTACTAGAGCAGTGGGTGACAAGTCAGAAAAAATTACAAATATCAATCTAGATCCACTCAACCTAATAAAGCTCAGTAAAGAATAGCTTGTTACAATTGATGCCTCCTGGAGACAACATGGATATGGGCAAAGGGTATGACGACAATGATTGGCTGCACTGAAGTAGTCTCAGTCAGCGCCTCATGTAGTAGGTGCTACAACCTAACCTAGTCCTCATTTTCTCCTTACCACTTCCTCATGTATTACACCTCATGTATGCCTCATGGTTCCAACGACTAATAGTATATATAGTGTAGATACACTCCTGTATCCTTACGTTTTACCATTTATACAATTCCCTTACTCTTTCTCAAGTCTTTGCCTTAGTTGCAACCTGAGCTCAAGCTTAAGGTCGTTACATAGCCTATGCCAAGAAAATAAAGCAATTTATCTGTTAAAACATCTTCAGCATGATTCCTAAACCTGAAGGTTGGAATATAATTAACTGCAAGTGGGTGTTCAAGATAAACATGAATGCCAATGGCCAAATTGAGTACTATAAAACTTGTTTAGTAGCCAAAGAGTTCTTTTAGATCAAAGATATTAACTTCAATGAGACATACTCACTAGTTGTTGGCCTCTCAATAGTCTGATGTATAATATATCATTAGAAACAGTTTGATAAGTGCTTTCCAATGCAAGTTTGATCATGGGAATCCATTTAGTAGTTCATGAGATAATAGCTAATGAAACTTGTGGTTACTGATAGTCTGATATCTCAGTAATTTGTTATCACTTTTGTACATCCTGCATATGTGCAAATATAGGACTTTCCAGTGCAACTTGGTTTGTAAGAATCAGTTCACTGGTTGTGTAGATACAAGTTGAATGAAGTTTGTAACAGACATACTCTAAGTATTTAAGACTGGTAGACACATTGTAAAATCTTTGGTCTGATAATTAATGAATATTATCACTAAACTCCAGTGTCAACAGTGACATGCTTATTATCTCTATTAAAACTCATCTGAAATTGCAACCAAGCAAAAGTAGTAGCACAGCATATAAGCTGAAGCCAAGGTTGTTCACAAAGTCTGCATTTCATATTCTATAGATAATTTTTCATACTTGCTCCATACTTCATGTTATTTTTTGATGAACTTTCATCCAAGCATAAACCACATCTGACAAATTTGAGTGCTCCACATATGATATTGAACACCATTAAGAGAAAGTCATCCAATTGTACTCTGCAATCACCCTGAACATACAGATAATCAAATTCCAGGTATAGATATTAGCAGGTATATGTGAAAGTTGGTAAATTCCATACAAGAATAGGTCATTATAGAAATACAACAGATAGATAGATGTGGCATGTTGAAAAGGAGTGGTCAAGGTCTTTGTATCCATAAGAGGAAAAACCCAGGAAAAACCCAGCAAACAGAAGAATGAAAAACAGGTCACTGAAAACACGCATCAGAACAACAGTCAAGATCTCATCATTTTTTTGCTGCTCTCAACTGCGCCCTCAGATTCGCATTTTCTTCGTGCATAGTACTCATTTCTTCAAACAACGCTGCCCTCTGCACCTGTCCCGAGGTTTTCATTTCCTCAATTTCCATCTCTGCTTTCTCCAATGCCATCTTGAACTCACTGATCTGTCCTTCGAGTTGTTTCCTAACTACCTCAGGTGCAGATGTAGCTTCCTCAGCAAGCCTAAGTGTCCTTGCTAACAGTGTATTGTTGGCTTCTGAGAGCTGTTTGCAGGTTTCTGTTCGTTCAGCAGCCAACAGTTCTACCTGTCGTTTTTCCGCTGTTAGACGTTCTATGGCCTCGTGCAAAAGATTAGATCCATTTTGCCTGAAAGAGAAGTGAGAACAAGGAAAGAGAGAAATACAAAGAACACCCACATATCCAACATCCTCAATCCCAGTGTTTGATTCCTCTCTTCCAAAATTCTTACTTGTCTATGATACGTCTCCATCGCCGTATTTCCATCTTGAGCCAATCTCTGCGCTCTGTCTGCATTCTTCTTCAATAAATCATGTGCTTGCGCAAATCTTATTAATCTCTCAATCAACGCTCTATCATCTGCAATGAGCGCTTGCACCCGCAGCGCAAATGCTTCAATACTAAAAGTATTTGACTCCAGGGCAACGGTGGCAGTAGGTGAACCAGGGGCAGCGTTATCGCGGCCCCCATTATATAGAATCTTGAGTGATCTAACATCCAACTCAGAGAGAGAACCAGCACAAGGCTGGACACGGTCGAAAGGTGAGCCTGTGCGATAGACTCGAGGGCTATTGGTCCCAAACTTCGCAGCACGAGCTTCGGGGGAGGGGAGGATACACCAAATGGGAAGGAGAACGTTGATGAGTTGGTTGACTTCTGCGTCTGGGCTGATGTTAACCTCCGGCAAGGAGGGCTTGACAGGGACGACAGGAGAAGAGTGTTTATCCTATGATGCAGTCAAATTTGGGTGATATGCCTGAAAATTCATGACAATTACCTGAAGACTCCTCACCTCCGTCTTCGCAAAATCACGGTCTCTCTTGGTATCCTCCAACTCCCTGGCTAAGGCCTCCCGCTTGATGAATTCAGCCCTCACATCATCTTCCAACTTCCTCCGGGTTGCGCTCCAATCTACTTCAGCGCGTTTATATTCTTCAATCTTAGAATGAACAGCCTTTAAATGTGAGCCGAGGGCCTCTGACAGGCCCTTCAGCGATGATTCTCTCGAGACAAGAACAATTTCATGCTCTCTAATCATCTGTTGCAGAACCATTAAACCATCGTCAAGTTCCTGGCTGACGCGATTTAGTATATCCTTATCTTGGCCTCTGACTTTCTCTATCTCCTGCAGTCTCTGGACATCGTTCTCTCGGTCATCTTCCCACTCGGCCCTTTCCCTCTCCCATTCTTCCTGCTCCATTTCCCATTGTCTCCGCAGTTCATTGATTTCACACTCCTTCCCCTCTAACTGACGCTGACACTCCTGCCGTACTTCTACCAACAACTTCTCTGTACCAACATCACCACTTGTCTCCAGTTCTGCTATTCTGCTTCGAAGAATTTCGACTTGCTCACTCTGCTCCTCCAGTCTTGATCTCTCCCTCTTCCATTCTTCTTTCTCCAGTAACAGGCTTTGTCTCTCCAAGTCCAGGCTTTCCAATCTTGGTAACTCCTCCTCCAAAGCTATAATTGTCTCTTGTGCAGCCTGCAAATCGAAATCCCTCATTGTTTCAACCTCCTGCTTTTCCAACCGCGCTAAAGATAGCTCTCTTGTAAGCTCTAATCGTTGCTTACCCGCAGCAGCTAAGGATTCTGTAGCAGCTTTGAGTTTCGTTTCCAGATTAGCAATCTCAGTGGCTGCTGCTTCTGGCGAAAGCCGCTTTTTCGGGATGATAGCATCGGAATGGCCAGCAAAGAAGTGAGCACCCTCGAACTTGGGTTCGGACGAATCTAATGATGTCCCTGTAATTGAAGTACGGGCCGGAGTCAAAATAGTGCTTCGGTTGGAGTCGTAGCCGGAATCATACGACGTTGCCGAAGGGGACATCTTCTTCTCCATATCGCGTACAGAGAAAGATAGCACAGCCGCCCGATGTTCCATTAGTCGTCGATGAATTCCGTTTGCGCGTTCAGATATACTCCATAGATCTCTTTGTGCGACATCGACACGTTGATTAGCACTCTCAAGTTGTTTCTCGGTCTGCTTAGAGACATTTTTGTGGGAAGCGTTAACTTTGGATAATGAGATGGCGGCATCGCGGATCTTGGTTTCAAGACCGAGTTTCTTCTTTACAGCTACGAGGCGTGCATTGAGAACATGTTGTTCCTATTTGCTCGATTGTCAATGATGAATACTGGCGGAGAGTCAACCACGCCTTTAGTTACCTTCTTTAGTTCTTCAACCTCTTCGGAGGTGAGAACAGCAAAACCGCGGGATTCCACTATAGCTTCGCTAGCAAGGAGACTAGATAAGAGCTCATCACGCGTGTTTGTAAGCCCGGACGACCGTCTGACATCCTTATCTGGTCTGTTAACGGATTTGCGAGTGATAACTCGACTCGGTAATATGGGGGACGAAGAGTTCGAGAGAGATCCATTGCGAGGAGTGTGGCTGGGAGACGGACTTTGTTGCAGTATCTGCTCACGAGGTAAAGATTTGGTGTGAGAGTGAGAGCTCAGGCCGTTCACCGGTCGGATGGCAGAATATGGACTCCCGGTAGTTATTTCCTCCTCAGCGGAGGCTTGCCGCCCATTGTCCTTTTTGCCTAGAAAAAAAGCAGCTGTATACTGAATGCTTTCGCTGAGAGTTGTCTGCTTTGGTGACAGAGTAGTCGGGGAAGGTTGCGGCGGCCAGTTCGGAGCCTGGGTGTTATTCTTGACAGAGAGAGGCACAGTGGTAGCAGAATTAGTCTGTAATGGAGGCGAGTCCTTGTCAGGCGAGGAGGGCGACGCACCAGTCGCCGCCCCCAGCAGCCTGCGGACGCCGTTCATAGGAAGTGGTGGTAATGAGCAGAAAAAAGAAATCCTGACATGAGCGCTACATGATTCTCTGAACATGTCCTTTACCTTCAACTGGCCTCGCTTTTCAGACCAGTTCCACCACGATGCAATCCAGATGCTCAACACTGCCCTCAACAAGGGCAACAAGCCCCCCATCATCGCTGACAAGATAGAGGTCGTCGAGCTCGAGATGGGTACTCAGGTATGTCTCCTTTGTTCTCTATATGCCGTACCTCTGTTCATGACTCTCGCAGCCACCAGAACTCGAGATCCGCGACATCGGCGACCTCACAGTTGATCAATTCAGGGGAATATTTCGTCTTACCTACTCCGGGGATGCCTATCTCGTGCTGAAAACCAAAGTCCAAGTATGGCCCTAAAGTCCTTCCCTGCAGCTCTATGACCCTTTGCTATCCACAGGCTAACCCCCTCAACCATAAGCAACCAGACATCCACCTTATGACAGGTTCGCGAGGCATGCTTGCAGCCAAACAACCCCTGGCCGTTCCCATGTTACTTCGTCTCTCGCATTTCCGCCTCAGTTCTTATGTCGTCCTGGTTGTTTCAAAACAAAAGGGCATAACGCTTGTCTTTAAGACAGATCCCCTGCAGAATGTTGATATCAATAGCACCTTCGACTCCATTGCTGTCATCCAAAAATTTATTCAGCGCGAGATCGAGGGGCAGTTGCGCCAGATGTTTCGTGAAGACTTGCCAGGCATCATCCACCGCCTCAGTCAACAATGGATCAAGGCTAAAGTTGAAGCCCCATACTTAAACAAACGATTCCCTCCTGCCCCGACAGAGTCGCAGTCTTTTGAGACTATGTCCTCCCCTGATTTGACCACACGGTCATCAAATGCCGGTCCATCTCCTCATTCTGGTCGAGCCCTTTCACTGGGAACTCCGAGTAGCAGGAGGCCACGTTCCGTTTCTGGAGACTCTACTACCAGCTTCAATCGCAGAACGAGCTCGCACAAGACTGCTACCACAAGCACCCACGTCCCACCACCTGACTCCCACTGTTATAACGAGTATGAAAACTTTGACCCCACATATGGTCTTCGACCTGAAAGTCTCCCGACGAAAAGTGGGTTTAAAGCATTCAGTAGCCTTTTCACGCCAAGTAAAGGCCTGGCTAATCTGACGGAGGAGCCGAGTGATGGCGAAGATGAGGAAGATTATGTGGATGATGGCGAATCGACCTCATTTGACGTCGTAGAATGGGAAGATACAGCCCCCGGAATCAGTCCACCTGCAACTGTGTATACGGAACACATCAGCACCCCCGAGTATGAAACAATTCCTGCCGTTGGTGGTGGCACGATCACACGTCCTCGGATACTACATTCCCAATCCTCAATACAGCCGCCGGCAGGAATCACTCCTCGCCTATCACTCAACCCTTACTCCCGCTCGCAAAGTAGCATCCGTTCGGGCATCACGCCTAATATTCTCACAAGACACCATTCCTCTGGCTCACATTTTTCTGGTATACAATCACTCAATAACCCTCATTTTCCGTCACGACCACGAACTCCCGATAGTGTCGACTCGAGTATAAGCGACGGTATCAATGACCAGCACTCACAACATCACCACAAGAGACAACTCAACTCCGTATCCCCCACTCGTCACCTGCATGATCATGCACATACACGATACCTCAATTCCAATCCTAATCATATTCCACAACCCAGCTCCCAGCGCCGGCTTTCCATCTCTTCTGCCGTTTCTCATCAAACAGTGATAACTAGCGCATCCAACAACAATCCAGTAGACTCCATAATGACAACTTTCAGTACCTCCCCTGGTAAATCCAGCTCTATTCATTCATCCCCCTACCCAAACATGGGTTCTGAATCTAATTCCAAAATTATCCGGCCATCGCTTAACGCCGATTCTATCCATCACCTCAGCACTTTAAGTCATTCAAATCACACGTTATCACCCTATACACATTCGCTGTCACACTTCACGGTTCGAAGTGTTCCACCTAGAAGCTGGAGTCTCGCGCGTGGAGGATTGAATACAGGCGAGAGACAGCAGCCAATCAAAGCGAAGCGGAAACGCATATTTTGGATCCATGGAAAGAAACCCACTGACTCTACAACGTCAGTACCCACAGAAGCAGGTGCTGTTTCTCCGCGCATCAGTACCGTTAACACCGAAATCAACCAGAACTTTGCATTTGGACAACTTATAAATGGACATGTCCAACCAACCGCCGGTGAATTTGCTTTCGGCTCAGGTCATGATCCCGGAGAATCAGGGTCGACTGATCGGGCACATTATCTACGCCAGCATCAATTTGTTCCGTCGGAATTTGATGCAGAAGATATGGATCGGTATTTCCGATCCAATGACGATCCGCCTGTTGTCTTACCACCCCCATTATCAGTTAGTGGCGATGTTCAGCGACCATCCAACAAGTTGTCAGTTGCCCCGGACAGCATCAAGGGCAAGGGGTTGCTATCATGAGCTGTGGAACATCAGTTTCAATATCTAGAAGGATATCTGCGAGACGCGAAGACGACCGGTGATGTATTGTTGTATGGACATGTATTTTGTTTTGCATTTGATTGTAGGATAATGACATGCCACCTGTATAAATGATATTGCGCTTGTTGCGCTTGTTCCGTTGTATTACTTACTCTGCGGTCGCATTTAATCTAGGCTCTGCAGTCGGTCAATGATGAGATTCCACGCTGTATGCCTTTTTCCCTGGGCATCGTCTTATGGCATCGAGCCAACATAATTGTTTTAATACCAAGGTGACTCGCCTATGAGTAAGTGATGAAAAGAGCACAGTAGACTTAACAAGTTCTCCCCTCACCCTGTTACTGCTGAGCGCCGTCTGTATAGTCTTGGGCTAATAATAGGTAGCGATTCTACGGTGAGTAGATAAATACAAGATAAGAATTTTGCGAGTCAGAAGGGGTACGTTGCAGCACGCCTCGAGAAAATGATTCCAAAAAGAGGAAATGAGAGCTTATTCAATAATTAGTTTGTTTCGTGGGATCTGGACTCCTATCAGTAGTCTAAAATGGTTGCTAGTCGCTACCATCAGATTGGACCATCGGTAAGCACCGGGATATATAATTCCAGGCATTTGATTTTCACTAGGTAAGAGGTCCGGCTGATACCACCACTATGTCTTCTCAAACGGACCTCCTCATCCTTGGCGCAACAGGATACACGGGTCGTCTCATCACTCGATACCTCTCGACACACCCACAGCGAAGCGGATTCACATTCGCCGTGGGGGCACGTTCACATACAAAACTTAGAAGTCTTCTTGAGAAGCTCAATCTTCACAATGACGACACAATTGGCTTTGTTCATGTTGATGTCACAAAACCTGCTGAGGTTGAAAAAGCTGTCAAGTCCACGCGGGTCGTGATAAACACCGTTGGTCCATATTGGCGCTGGGGAACTCCTGTGGTTGCAGCCTGCGCAAAACATGGCGTGCATTATGTGGATCTTACGGGCGAGACAGCGTGGATTAGAAATATAGTCCGAGAGTACGGTTCATGCCTCAAGGTCCCTTCGTTGGCCCTCACATTCTGAATTAGCTATGACTTTGCCGCAAGTAAATCCGGTGCTATCATCATACCCTCGTGCGGATTCGATTCAATCCCCTCTGATGTCAGTGCGTATCTCTCGAATAAGACTCTCAAATCGATGCCTTCCCCTCTAAATGTTGGCGCGTCTGTGACCGCGCACAAGTTTATGGGTGGTATATCTGGGGGTACAGTCAGTTCCATGATGACATTGCTCGAGGACGTCCCAAGAAAATATTTCACTGAGTCAAGCTCTGATTACTCCATCAGCCCAGGTTCACTTCCAAGTCAATTCATATCTCGCAAAAACACTAACAAGCGAGTTTCCAGTAACCGGTCGTCCTTCATCTCGTCCTCAGCTATATTACAACCTCCCAGTACCTGGAGAACGTCCAATGATAGGTGCTTACTTTTTCATGGAGCGCGCCAATAAAGCTTTGGTGCAGCGAACGTTCGGTCTGCTTGAGCTTGAAGCGCGCACGTCAAATGCGAAGGAAGCTCAGATGGACCGATATGGTCCTGAATTCGTATACAAGGAATTCATGGTCGCACCTGGTGTGGTTTCCGCAGCGTTGGTCACTATGGCATCTTTGGCTGGCCTTTTTCTCCTTACATTCGTTTGGCCGGTATGGGATTGATGTCAATGTATATTTAAGATGGCCTGTGTTGACAGAGCGCCTGTCATTTAGGTCCGCTGGCTAGCGAAAAAGTTTCTGCCTCTACCCGGCGAAGGCCCCTCTGATGAGTGAGCTTACTAATCGTCTCATTCACTCTAGTCCAGACTGTCTTACAATGCACAGAGCTCTGCGACGCGGTTTCATGGTTTCCACCAACATCTCAAAATCTGTTTCCGAATCCCCCGTTTATGTCAAATCTGTAATGAAAGGCAAAGGTGACCCAGGTTACCTTCTCACAGCCAGTACGTTGATTCTCAGTCTTTCTCCTTGTGATAGATTCCTTCCTCACATGTAATTCCAGTTATGATTTCTGAATCTGCATTGTCCCTCATCATCCCTCCAGATGCCAAGGAAAGTGCACCAGAAGCAGCTAGAGCAGCGCTTCCTTCCCTAGCGCGTCGTAGTGGTGGTATACTCACCCCAATGTCTGGGCTTGGAGATGTGCTCATCAAGAGGCTGGAGGCGACTGGACAATTCCAATTCTCGAGTACCATTATAACTGAAGATGCTAGATTGCATTGATCGTTGATCCCTTTCATTGCTTCGTTCATGTGATTTGCATTGTGGCACCGAGATTAATATATCAATCATGGCTTCCTACGTTTTAAAGAATTCATAGAATTGACTTTTGCCTGGATCCCCATGATAGTAGTTTATCAGTAAGAGCCAGTAAGCATACTCAAGAAGGTCCTGCTGCACTACCAGTCGACCGGAAGGTGAAAGACATGGCATTTAACCGTTTCTCAGTCTGATTCTCAGCCTGCCGCTGGGAGCGACTAACTCGCGATGAGGAAGCTATCAGACGATTGCCGTGAGGGATTCGTGATCCGCTGCTTGACTCCGACACGAATGCGAACGGGTTTTTCCTAGTATCTTCGGTACCTGAGAAGAGACCATCAAGTCTATTGTTTGCCAAAGCCTTCCATGCTTTTTCCGCCGGTTCGCCTCGGTGTCTACGCATGAGGAAGACGAGGACACGATGACAGTGAGGTTTTCCACCTACAACTACTTGTTGAAGGATTTCATCTAGCTTCTGGGCAAGATGAGAGTCGAATTCTTGAAGGAGATAGTCGATTTCCATTTCAATGATTTCTCGGTACCTGTCACAGGTAAAACCAAAATTTAGAGTGTCTCTTCGATGAACTGATTGGAGAGAATCAAGTAGAGAGATAATGCTCACTTGCATGTAAAGGCAGAGAAGATTTCAGTGATGATATTCGATTTTGAGAGCCTCTGCCGTATGCCATCCTTGGCTATGCTTTTGAGCATGATGGAACCGACCTGCGCACAGGGGTCAACAGGAAACATGGCAGACTTATGAGGGGAAGTAGGTACGTACATAATCTGCGAGTCTGTACATTGATTTAGGTGAGCAACTCACTGTTTTCATCTCGACATTTGGCTTGTTTTCAGATTTCAAGTTATCGAACTGTATGTTGTTCGTATAGGTATAGAGAATGAAGGCTTTCCATCTGCAGTGTACACTGATGAGGTTATTATGAATGACATAGAAAGACAACGTACGTTTTATAAGCAGTTCCATTTATTGCAAAGGCTCGTCCATCCAACGGGCCGGCAGGAGCGATTGGCTCTGGTAAGTCCTTTTTCTTGACCTCAAAGGCATCAGAGGCCAGTTTGGTGATTTTCTTTGAGTTCTCTTTCGGATTCGTCAGTTCAGTGTCCTTCTCTTTTGAATCTCCTTTCACTCCCAGAACATCCATGGACGGATTTCCTGTAGATTGATGTCCTTGGCTCAACTCATTCTCCCTATTGTCATCTTCCTCGTCGGGTAGAGATTCCAAATCGCTGTCTGAATCATAGTCGTATGTTTCAGCTTTGAGTTTCGCGATTTCTTGTGGAGTCTCTTCTCTGAGGAGACAAGGAGTACCGCTACTGAAGCCCATGTCTGATGAAAGAACTGTGAAAGGAGGTCAACGCAGTACAACCAACCAGCTAGCAGGTCCACCTACGAGACTCTAGGTAAGAACCCGAATGTGCGAACAATCGAGATTGTCCATAAACAACTTTGGGCGCAGTTGGTCGCAGTCGACGCTTTGCGGAAAATAGATAGAATTTGGTGTCAATAAGCAAAGGATCATCGAGCGACTGGCCCAATATATCCTTGATACTGGGATGCGGGGTTGTTGGAAAGGATAGATTATCCGATGCGTCGAATATGAGAGAAATCGCGATGTGAGTTCGGCCTCTGTACTGAGATGGTTCTTCGTACAACCCAAGTTGACGAACTTCTTTCAGAGAGTATTCAGAGTACTTCTGTTCGTGGGTCATGTGTGAAGAGCTATCTGGATAAGCCACTTTGACATGGACTGTAGCGGCATTGAAAGCAAAAACTGTGAACAGAGGAGAGGGTGGATGAAAAGAGAGTTGAACCGTTGCCACCAAGGATTTATTCTGGGATTTAGAATCAGGCTCAGATAGCTTGGAAATGTATTTTTCGACCACATTAAACCGCCAGCCGAGGCCACACGCTGGAGAAGTATGAACGACTGCTGAAAACTCCCCTGGATTACTCAGCCTCGTGAAAGTGATAACACTAGTCACTTGAGGTGGACTAGATGACCAACTGTCCTCAAGGACCTTATCACATTTCATGGTTTTGAAGACGTTGGTTGATGTCGAGTTTGGAAAAAAAAATGCCTATTCCCCGTTCAATTAGGGTTGACAGATTGTATGTCCCTGTATGTAGATATATACGCCGGAGGCCGAGGAAAGACTATGAGACCACAAGTCAGTTATACAACTCTTCTCTTTGTTGGAAGAAGTGTTATCGACATAGAAAACGGTAAACCATACTTCCGATATAGAGGTGATCAATCTATCATGACAAATGATAATCCAAAGTAGATCTTAATTTACGAGTACAACAATATGATGAAACTAGTAAAAGATGCTTTAATTGATGGTCTTCATTTTGTTGCTGCTATCCAACTGATTCTCACAAGCCTATCGGTTTAATGTCAAGTTAGCCGGATTGATGGTCTTCCTACTAGGCCTGTGACCTTGTTATCGCTAATTATTAAGTACGGTTGCCGACCAGGCTAGTCTATTTCATTTGATGTTGGTACAACTAATTGTTGGCGAAGCCAATGGGATCCTGATAACCTTTTGGAATGTTGATTTCTCACCCAGGATTTGGCTAATGAATTTCCCTCTGACAGGCCTCCAATTTGATTGAGGGTTGGACACTCTGTTGACAAACATATTGTTGTCCCTGACTGACTTAGACTACTATTTCTATAATTTGGAGCCAACGATTTGTTTTCGCCTGGATAGTTGAGTCGACTTCCACGTGCTTCTTTCTCTCTTACCACCATCTTGTATGATAGTGCCCATAAGAGAAGTAGCGAATATACATTTTTCCAACTCAGCATCTGGTACAACACATTTCTCAATGGCTCAATTACCTTCCAATATGGACATGGATGTCAATTGTGACATCATCAGAGGGAGATCTGCTTCCTCAAACAAAGTCAATTCAAGGGATTTGTCAGTTTCTTCTAATACTTCATCCATTCCATACCATCAACATATGGAATGAATAACAACCTCCCAGATGTTGAAATTCGGGATCCAACTCTCAGCTGTCTTACAAAGGGAATGCAGAGATAGGTGATTTAGTCAGTAAGGCAACTGACAACCCCTCCCCAAAGAAGGAACAACATGTATGAAATGAGGCACCAGCACTCAAGACCACACCTAAACCACAAGATGAGGGTGTGTCCAATAATAACTCTAACACAAGTTCGTCATACTTTCAATGTTCAACTGCCGTACGATGTAAATCAGACAACAGAACAAGACACATGATCAGATCTAAAAGGAAGAAACTTCCTTGAACTTCTTGATGATGATTCAAATCCTCTCGAGCCATCTGCTATCAAGGGCAGTGTTATAAGACGAAAGTGTGGACAGACTTCAGGTAGGGTAGGGTTAGGACAGAAATAGGACAGTAGTATTATTATTAGTCTACAATGGGAAAAGAGCATGTGACCTGGAAGTCATGTGAGATGATGTCATATGCCTAGAGCAGTCTAGAAGGGTCTACAAGACTAGAAGAGTCTAGACAATGATGTTAGAGAGCATGTACACTACATTGCTACCACATGTAGGACACATGGACATTAGGGCAGGATGCACAGTCTTGCACAGTCACTGCAGAGTAGACATGAGGTA
>Ga0157368_1000332_pt1 | contig 22626 bp, 17 predicted proteins | sample AttbisABBM3_FD_113146 | JGI IMG/M metagenome (GOLD analysis project Ga0157368, IMG submission 113146) | Fungus gardens microbial communities from leaf cutter ant in Botucatu, State of São Paulo, Brazil - Atta bisphaerica ABBM3 | ecosystem: Host-associated > Fungi > Mycelium > Unclassified ...
GACTGATGTGACAGCGTGACTGATAAACCCTAACCCGAGTTGTTCTAAAAATAGAAAATAGAAACGAAAAGAAAAAGAAATGAAAAGTAAAATAAAATAAAAATGAACAGAAGCAATAAAATAGAGTCCACCGTCAACGGTCTTGACAGTTTCAGTGTTGAGATACTGACAGTGGTAACTCCGTCATGGAAGACCAAGTCAAATAAAAGTATCTCTACCATAGAAGACAGAATACCTAGATGGTTGCAGCACCACCATAAGGTGTGTTGTGAGAAAGGTGAGCTTGTATAATAAGGAGATGATATCACTACAGGAATGTAATTTTTGGATGGGTGGACTTGCATATAACATCTATTAAGTTCTCTTGTGTTAACCCAATACAAGATTCATTTGCTTGTTCAACTCTAAGGACTTAAGTCTGTAGCAATGAGACTCTTTCATTATAAGACTACTTAGTATGCTATTGATCATCTTGGTTGCTACAACAATAAGCCTCTGTTATTTCCAGCTAATATTTTAGATACTTCTATCAGAGTTTCTAACTATTTGACTGCTATTATTCCTTGATCATGTTAGTATTGTTCTGCTAAATTAAAATGTATTTTAGGATAGTCACCATCTTTAGGAGACCTTATTCTGTTCTCTTAGGTTTCTTTTAGAATGTTCACATCTTGTTATCCAAGATTTGATGAGAAACTCTTGGAAGTCCAAATAAGTAGTTTGTATATTATCTAAATATAGAATATAGAAGTCAGAATAATCTTTAGCTTTAGCTTATATACTGTGTTTTTATGAGTCACACTGGTCACATATCCAGATAAGATACTTAGAATATGACTCTAGCATATATGTCTACCAGAAGATAGGAGATATATTGTTACTAATACTAGAAGTTAGTAATAGTTTTAGTTGGATTTCAAAATAAAGTTTTCTAGTGTAAACTACTAGCTTATATACTCAGTATACTACTTAGGGTAGTTATCTGGAATAGAGACTACTAAGCATTATCCTGATTCTAGTAATCCTTAGATATTAGGGATATAAATTCATAAAGTTGTCAAAAGTCCAGCAAAAATATCTGAGAAGGAATAGAGTTATGTAATCCAAACCAGAAGAGTTTAGGGAGTACAAATGAGAAAAGAGGTATTATTTATGAGTTAGAATGGATGTTGTTATGATATGCTGGGTCACTAACATTTTTCTTTTTCTTTTATCTATTTATATTTCTTTTCTTTTTATTTTATTTTTATTTTTATTGATAATGAAGAGGCATGTGACTATGGTCACATGACATATCACATGATGTGAGGTCATAGGCCTAGAGCAGACTAGATAGATGACAATAAGAAATATATCAACAATATATCTACCTCATTGTGTACACATGGTGCATTTATAAATGATGCATGGACATTAGGGCAGGAGTAATTATTCATAGCACAGACCATGTGTAACTTATATAAATAGGGTAGCAATTCAGCAAAGACTTCTTGTCGAGTTCTCTTATAATCCTCACTTGATATCCTATTGAGAGATTTATTGTTTATGTTACTATTAGTTATTGTGACTAGTGGTTGCCATAACAGATGTGGCCAGATTGGATTATAATATTTGAGTAAACTTTATCTGTACTATATTTGAGTAATACAACTTAGATTTCTTCTAGAATTTGAAATATAAACTCTATCTCTCTGTCTCAGTTATCTTAATTGTTATAAACTTAGTGTTAGGGTGACTAAGCAAAGACTGCAGTAATACAGTGAAGATTACAACTCCAGAGAAATCCTATGTTATATTTGTCTAAGTAGCTAAGTATACTACTCATCTCTAGAAAAATCCTAAGAGAATAGAATGGAGTTTTCTAGAGATAGTAACTACTCTAAGTATCTAGAAATCCATACCAATCAAGCAGAACATCAGACAGAACATTTGGTAACCTAACTACAGAATAATGAAGCTATATAGTCAGAAACCTCAATAGAATATTACTAGGTGGTGGGATGTTAGTGTGACAAAACATTGACCACTAGTTGACTACCAGTGTAATGATGCTTTAACTATCTCTTGTCTTCATTCCCTTCTTATCTGTCTTACTGAATGATTGATCATTTCTACTTATATTTATAAAGTAAATTTTCTTATTCTCTTCTCTTAGTTATTCACTACTATACTATAACATACTAATTTAATGCATATTTATATACAAAACATATATACCATAATAGCCATAAGCACAATAGCCCCACTTTTCATATACCAAGTCTACTTATATAGAAAATACATCTCCACAGTGATACTACCCCCTCAAAATTTATTATATAAGTCCATCTTCTCATAATACATTCTTGTGACAGTGATGTAACAATCTGGATATTCCATCTTCCATAATGGGGATACTTCTATTTAACTTGGTCTTCCATGGCAGAGTCCTACTCCTGTTAGTATCTCATCACTAAAACCTCTGCTTAGAGTGATAGGGACTATACCACTGAAATCCTGAGCATCTCCTATAGTTCTTACTTGTATATAAGACTAGTAGTTACACTGTAATTCACTAGTCTGATAATTAATGAAAATAATTTTTATTGAACTCAATTTCTGGTATTTAATGGCAATACACTCATTAGCACTTACTTCTATCTCAGACTTCTTCATTTCATCTGAAGTTGTGACCATGTGGTAGTCAGATGGCATAATACATAAGCTAAAGCCAAGGTCATTCCACAAGTTTGTATATTTCTGAGCCAACCTTATAAACTTTTACCCCTGATGTGAACTATGCCTGACACCACTCATATTCACTGACACTGAAAAATTTGATAACACCAACTAGTCTACATAAAGCAGTATGATACTTATGACTACCCAATTGAAAGAAGCATAAGGATATCTAAACAGAGCTATCAAAAACATAAAATTGAATCTTACTAATCCTACTAAGATTCTCCTCCCAAATAATATCCCAATCATGTAGAATGACTTAGAATCTCACTAGCTGAATAAAAAACACAGGATGTATAGATAATGATACTTATTACCTATAACACAAATAATCCAGTGGGATTGGGAGTTGTGATGAATGGTGCAGTAGTAGATGTATGGACCTCACTCATCTCCCAGTATGAAGCACAATGCCAACTGGCTATGCATCAAGCAAAATAAGATCTCTCTAATACTATTTATGTTAAAGAATCTGACTTTCCATAACATATAGCTAATCTATACTCAAAGTGGAACCAGGCTAATACAATTGGAGCAGGAATCAGAGATGATTGTTTCAAAGCCATTATTCTTGACTCATTATCTTCCCCTAGTGTATAGAATTCTGTGGTTGTACTAATATATAATATAAAAACTGGGCTACTGTGAAGACTGTGTCAAACTCTGGAACAGATGCTCTCCAAACCCAGACCTACTAGTCAACCTTTACTCCAATTTCCACAAGTACTATATTCAATAATAATAATAAGTGAATCTGCTCAAACTGCAGTCACTGTCATCATCTTAAGGAAGACTTCTATTGTCCTAAAGGTAGAAAAGCTAGCTAATTTCCTCCAAACTTCTGTAAAGGAAAGCCTTTTGTGGCCACAGTTAACATTACTGAAACAACCAATACCACTGCTATCCAAAACTATAATATACACACCATTATCTCTTCTACTTTGTCCAAAATTAATAATATACTGTCAGAGAAAAACAACAGTCACTTACCTACACTAGACAATAGCCTGTTATACTATACCCTAATAGGAGATCCTCACATTTTGATGTTGTTGTCAGATAGGAGTAGCTCTTTATTGTTGTGGCAACTACTTATCACAATGACAAATAATAACACGAACAAGTAAATCTTTCAATAGGATATAGAGTAGGAAGTTCACAAGAGAACTTGACAAGGAGTCTCTGCTAAATTAGAGTCCTATATATACAGAATACACATGGTCTGTACTACATCCTCATATCTGTCTCATTTCCTACTTAAGGTCACCATGTTGTATACATGTGTCCTAACATCATCTTTCAGATCCTTCTACTATGTTCTATGCCTATGAGGTCACATCATGTGACATGTCATGTGACTGCAATGTCACTAAAAAGAAAAAGAAAAAGAAATTTAAAAGAAAAGAAATATAAAATCAAGAAAAATAGATAAAAGAAAAAGAAAAATGTTAGTGTCCAAAGTGTTCCATAACATTTATTACAACTCAAAGACCTCAAAGCTGGCCAATAAGAAGAACCTTGTATTAGAGTTAACACAAGAGAACTCAATAGAGAGCTCTGTACAAGATTGTCTACCTTATATACTAATACCTAATAGTCTGTGCAAGCTATTTCTAACCTACCCTAAACAACCATGTATAAGGTCAATATGTGTTCTACACATTGTATGACATCATCCTTCTATGCATTATGTGACTTGTCACTATCACTATCACCATATCATCTGATGTGACTGATGTGTGACTGAGTGATGTTGTCACTAACCCTAACCCTAAATTCTAAAAATAAAAAAATAAAAATGAATCAAAATAAAAATGAAAATAAGAATAAGAAAATAAGAAAAAGCTAAGTCCACTTTCTGCAATCTTGACACTCTTCCAGTATACACTGATCACTGTTTCATAAATAAGAATGACTTCAAGTTATAAATAACATACTATGAACTCCAGTTTAGAGCCTTAGTAGAAAAGGATATGAAATTCAAGATTCTAGAGAAGGGTACTGTTGTTATTGAAAGCCAGATGAATCATAGAAGACTTATCAATATAATACTAGAATAAGTTCTCCACTACCAAGATCTCACAGCCAACCTGATATTTATCTTAGAATCATTATATATAAAGATCATCATATAATTTACAAAGGATCATACAAATTTGTTTGATGCAAATGGTATTTAATTCTTGACTAGGACATATATTATGAAGATGTATCAACTATCAGAGGATAGCCTATTTGTGCCAGAATTATAAACAATAGATCTTATCTTTTTTGTATCTCTTTTCACTATTTTATTCTTCTTTTTCTTTTCTTTTATTTCCTTATTATTATTAGAGATAGGGTTTAGCATGACAACAAGGTTACTGTCACACACTAGTTACATAATTACATGTCATATAGAACATTGTAAAAGGGTCTGAAAGAATAATATTATATAATATAGCTAATATATGTTGACTTTAAGGTAGATGCATGGTTATTTAGGGTAGGCTAGTTGTAGAGTAGCACAGACTATCAGTCAAGGGTATATAAGATAGACAACTCTATACAGAGCTCTCTATTGAGTTTTCTTATGATAACCCAATCCAAGGTTTCTTTCTTTAACTAAAACTAAGGTTATTGAATTGTAACAATTTGGCATATTGGCAATGGGAGCAAAGTCAAGAGAGATTGCAGTAGCAGTAGATATAGCATAGAAAGCTAGTATTATGATCCTAAGCTTGGCTCAGATTGCAACTTAGGCAAAGACTTAAGAAAGGATGATGAAGATGATCAATTGGTAAAGCATAAAGATACAGAATGGTATTTACCACTATATATACCTACTGACCATGAAGAATATGTATGATGTTCTTAAAGAAACAATAAGATACTGATAAAGCCAGAGTTTTTTTGCTGTTTGAGCACTAAAAGGTATAGTAGTAAAAAAAATGAGGAGAAGACCTTGTTAATGAACATCTGCCATGAGAATCAGTTGGGCAAGCAAAAGAAGCCAGTAGCAAAAGCAGTATGGAAGCTCCAATATTCATATATAAAGTTCATATTATTACAACTTAAGTCTCCAAGTATTAAAACAAAAGAAAAACCTTGTATTAGGTTAACACAAGAGAACTTTATAAAGTTCCTAATACAAAGTGTCTACCTTATACTAGTTGTTTATACTACACAAAATCTAACCTACCCTAAAGACCATGCATTATCCATAAAGTTAATATGTAGTAAACATATTATATAATATTATTATTTCAAAATCTTCTATATCCTTCTGTATAACATATGATTATGTAACTATGACTGTAATATATATAACTAATATGTAATAGTTTGTGACAGTCAGTGTGACATCACACTATATCCTAACTCTAAGTTCAAAATAGAAAAATAAATGAGAAGAAAAACTAAATTCACCATCTCCAACTCTGATATGTACTATGAAGTGGTCTAAAAGTGATGGTTTGCTCTTATTCAGGAGTAAGGTCTATGTTCCTAACATCCCAGATCTCTACCACCATGTTATCTCTCTCCATCATAATTCAAAAATAGCAGGACATATGGAATACTGAAAGATCTTGGAACTAATGTTGCAGAACTACTAGTGGCCACAAATATCAAGATATATTGGTCAGTATATCAGCACCTATGATCTTTATATGAGGACCAAACTTATTTGACATCTATCTGTCAGCAAACTTCATTATAGAGCTATCAAAGTCTATGGGGTTTAATACAATGATAACCATAGTAAACTCAGTATCCAAAACAGTGTATTTCATTTTGACTCATACTATAGTCAGTATGGAGAGAGTGGCCAGACTCTTTTTACATCATGTGTAGAAGCTCTATGGCCTTCCTATATGCATTATCACAGACCTCAATTTATCACTCTTTTTATAAAGAAACTATACTACTTGCTCAGAATCAAGATTACATCCTCTACTACTTAGCATCCACATACCAATGGACAAACTGAACAGATTAATCAGGAGCTTGACTAGTACCTCTAGCTCTTTGTAGGTAAATAACAAGATAATTAGCATAACCTCCTTCTCTTAGCCAAATTCCACAACAACAACTATGCTTATTCATCTACTTAACAGTCTCTCTTCCTCCTTGATACCAAACATCTTCTGCAGATAGGTTTTGAGCCCTTTTAGAAGAAGTCAACACTGAAGAGTGTGATATAGTTCATAGAATAAATAAAGTCCACACTAAAAGAAGCCAAGGCTATGATTTGTAAATTTTAAAAGGACATAACCAAATACTACAACAGATGCCAAATGTCCACCAATATTTTCAATTCTGGTGCTAAGATATACTTAAACTCTACAAATATCTACACTATATGTTTATTGGCTAAACTAGCACATTAACATTTGGAATCATATACTGTAGAGAAATCAATAAGTTTAATATCATATAGGTTGAAACTATCTCTGTCCATGAGAAGGTTATACTCAGTATTCAATATGATAAAGCTAACTGCTACCCCTAAAGACCTAATATCCAGTTGATGTACACTTTTTTTCAGACCCTATCATTGTAGATAGAAAAGATTTTTAGCTAAAAGCCAACTCTTGGAAAAGTGCATTTAAGATCTTTGCACTAGAAAAAATAGTAGAATTCCATTGTCTGAACCCTCACACACTATAGTTCATATAGGTAGCTGACTTCAAACAGATCAAGCTTCAGTCAATTCTCATTACTTTGAGTTACTACAATCTTGAAAGGGAGTGAATGTAAGAGAATCTGTCTCTTTGATCCCAACACTACTACCCAGGTTTGTAGAGTTTCAGACTTCTTGCTTAACACCACTATCAAAGCTTACAGTGTCCATCTTATTATGAACTTAGGTCTTTAGAGTTAGACAAGAGAACAACTCTTGTATTAGAGAAATACAAGAGAACTCGATAAGGAACTCTTTACAAAATAGTCTATCTTATATACTTTTTCAGATGGTCCATGCTAACTACTGTGTACTCTACCCTAAATGACCATGTGTAAAGCATGAGGCCAACATGTGGAGTCCATGTTGTATGACGTCATCTTGTTCCAAAACCTTCTATGACTTTCTCTCCAGTCCTGTGATCAATATTGTGACTGATGTGATCGATTACTTCTAACTCTAATCTAGTGTTCTAAAAATAGAAAGATGAAAAATAAATCAAGACAAAAATAAAAAATGAAAAAGAAAATAAAAAAGACCAAGTCCACTTTCTGTCATCTTGACACATCTCCTTGACCTAAGACTTTATACTACCATCAAAGCCCATAGTGTTCATTATCCTAACCTTGTCACTTCCTACTGCTATTCTCAGAGTTTAACCTTAAGTACTGTTCTAACTACCTTTCTTCTTTTCTAGGCTAATTATCAGATGCAGTTCACACTGGGGGTGAAAGTCTGCAAAATGGACTCAGAGATGTGTAGACTAGTGAAATGACCTTGGCTTCAGCTTATGTGTTGTGCCATCTGTCTGCCATATGGTTGCAATTTCAGATAATAGGAAGAATTCCAAGATGGAAGTGAGTGGTGATTTGGTGTGTTGTCATTGAACACTAGGGATCGAGTTCAATAAGAGTTTATATTTGTTGATTATCAAACTAGCCAATTACAATATAACTACTAGTCTTATATACTGGTATTTACTATAAGAGATGTTTAGGGTTTCAGTGGTATAGCTCCTATTGCCCTGAGCAGAAGTTTAAGTGTTGAGACACTAACAGAAGTATAACTCTGCCATGGAAGGCTGAGTCATATAGAAGTATCTCTGTTATGGAAGACAAACTACCCAGACAATTGCACCACTGCTGTGAGGTATGTTGTGAGTAAGGTAGCCACTGTAAAAGGCAGGTTTTAGCTGTTGACAAGGAATGTACCATGGGGATGTGTTTTCTAGATAAGTGAACTTGGTATATGACACTAATATTCTAGGTGTTTCTATTGGAAACATCTCTAATCATATTGTCTTTATCATTTCTTATCATATAAGCTGATCCAGGAGATTAGAATATATGTTATAGCTATATAGAATGTTTGTTGTCTTCAGAAATCTTACTCTGTTATCTTAGATTCTCCTAGAGGTAAGCAATGTATTGATAGTACTTAATAATGAAACTTAGTGTCAGGAGTACAGTATAAAGTACATATATAGTACTAGCCAAATATCAAAGCTAAGCTTGACATTGTGCACTTTTAGTGTAACTAGTTCAGTGGCTAGTCTGTTTCTAACATAATGTTAAGCTTCCAAGTAGTTGGTGGTTTAACTCCTGATAAAACCATTCTCTTTAAATAAATAGTTGTTAGTATGAAAGTGTAACATGGCTAGGAGTGTTACTAGGGATAGTATTAGTTGTTTAGCTATGTATCTCCATTAGACTGGATATTCTGTGAAGCAGAGTTTACTGAGTCCTTTAGAAATCCTATAAGACTGTTAAGGCTTTGAAACCACAATATATGGCATAACTCTTGAGTGCAGCTATTTATAGTACTAGCTAGATGTTAAAGCTAAGTATGACATTGTGCACTTTTAATGTAACTGGTTCAGTGGCTAGTCTGTTCTTAACACTTAAATTCTTCTAGAAGTTGTGAAAGTCCATAAATCTCTACATATCCTACTAACTGTTCTAATATTTTTTGCCCATGCAGAAGACTTTAAGAATATAGTACCAAACTTTGCAACTTTTGAAAAATACAAGAAAAAACTAGAAAACTACATCCATATAATCTAGCTACTTCTCAAGCTCTTGGCTCCCAGACTTCCACACTACAGCTTTCCCTTCATAGCAACTCTCTAAAGCTTTTCAAAGTATCATGATACTCTTGGACCCTTATATTTTATTTGGATTTCTTTTCTTTTTATCTATTTTCTTTGATTTGATTTTCCTTTTCTTTGATTTCTTGAATGATAAGAAGACATATGACCTCAGTCACATGACACATCACATGAAATCATGTTCTAAATCTAGAATGTTGTAAAAAAAACTAGAAGAAATAATATTAAGATGCATATCTATTATTAGAGCTGTAAATAGTAAACTTGGCTTTGATTTATTTTATTTCCCTTTTATTTTTCTTTTCTGTTTTTTCCTTTTACTTTATTTGAGTTTTTATTTTCACTTTTATTTATTTTGAACTTAGACAAAGAGTATAAGATAATGTAATATGTGATATTCATATAAGTCACAAAGTATAATAAAACTGTGATATAGAGAAGAATATAGGAAGTTCTGGAACAGATGACATCATACAGCATAGCAATAGCATGTTGACCTTATGGAGTGTATATGAACTTTAGAGTAGGTTAGTTATAGTATGTACATAGATCACAGTTGATAGTATATAAGATAGACTATCTTGTACTTAAAACTCTGTCAAATTCTTTTATGTTACTCAATAAAAAAGTTATATTTTGTCTTTACTCAAGGACTTAAGTCATAATATTTATAGTATATTCATCTCATAGTGTATATTGTTACAATCTCAAGACCTTAGAGTGAGTCTAGAAAAGGAACCTTCTATAAGATTACACAAGAGAACTCTGTATAGGATTGTCTACCTTATATATCTCAGACTACTGGTCTGTGCACTACTACTTTTAGCCTACTTTTAGCCTACTCTAAATGACCATATATCTGCCTTAAAGCCACTATATATATAATATATAGTATGATGTCATTCCTTTCAGAATCTTCTACCATTTTCTATCATGGCACATGATCATGTGACAGTGTGATCATGAACTGTGACATCCCACTAATCCCTAACTCTAGTTCTAAAAATAGAATAGACTGAAAGGACAAGAAAAGAAAAGGAAATAAGATAGAGTCCACTCTTTATATTTCTAACATATATATTAGAGTAGGATTATTCATCATTAGCATAGACTATGTATAAATAAGACAGAAATACATTGGGAACTCCTTGTTGAGTTTTCTTGTAATTTCCATGAGACTCTTGCTCTATAAGATTACTTAGTACACTATTGACCATCTTGGTTAGTAGTTGCCACAACATAAAGAAGTATAATAACAAATAAGTATACCTTCTTATTGTTCCCCATGTTCAAAAATTTAAATCTGTATCTACAAATAAAAACTTCAACATACTTCAAGATTATTACTAATAGGATCATTATTATCAAAATTATTCCTAATGCTAAGCCTAAGTTATCTAAAGTATATTTCTTATCACCAATAGAACAAACAGAACTAAATGTATTCATTGCTGAAAATCTTCTCACTGGTTAGATATAGTCTTTCAAGTCTCCTATAGCTATACTGGTCTTTTTCATAAAGAAGAAGAATGGATCTCTCAGATTAGTGTAAGACTATAGGAATCTCAACACTATTATGTCATGGTATACTTGAACCCTTATATTTTATTTTGATTTTCTTTTCTTTTTCTTTGATTTAATTTCTCTTTTTCTTTTCTTTTATTTTTCTTTTATTTCTTGGACAATGAAGAGGCACATGACATAATGTCTAGAACATTGTAAAAAAGACTAGAAGGATAATGTCAAGGTCTATGACATGTTTACTTCATAGCTGATGCATAGACATTAGGGTAGGGTTATTTATTGTTAGCACAGATCATGTGCTAGTATATATAATGTAGGAATACATTAGGAACTCCTTGTTGAGTTCTCTTATGATCCCCATGAGATTCTTGCTATATAAGACTACTTAGTGCACCATTGATCATTTCAATTAGTGGTTAAGAATAAGTACCCTCCCACTGATCTCTGAATTAGTCTTCCAACTTCAAGGTAAACAATACTTCACCAAGTAGATATTTGCTAGAGTTTCAACAATGTCTGCATCTGTCACATCCTGTTTCAAAAAATGAAGGTACTTTCTTAAAGGGACCACAAACTCTGTAGAGATTTGGACAAACCATATAAATCTGGAATACTTTATGTCAGTGAAGAAACTCAACTGCCAACAAGCCCACTAGTCCCTATATTTAGCAAGGTTTGACTTCAAGTTATACCATTGCCCAGGTAAGTCTATGGACAAACCTGATGTATTTTTGTAACAAGCTAACCATGGATCTCATAACAACAAAGACATTATCCTGATCAAACTGAAGTTTCTAGCAGCCCAAGTGATGAAAGAACTCTCCTTGGAAGATGAAGAATGAAGTTCCTTGATTCATAAGAAAGAGTATGATTAATTTGACCACATATTGTTAAATGAAGATAGACGGTTAGCACTTTACTTCAAGAACTCTACTTCTCTCAAACCACCGCAACTATTATTCATGTTGACAACCCTGTCTCACATTCTCATATGAAGCATATTGATATTCATCATCATTCATTTGGGAGCATATTGAACATGGCGAGGTGGCTTTTCATTATACTAAGGACATGTTAGTGGTCATCTTCACCAAATCCCTTCCTTGTGATTCCTTCAAGAAGTTTCGCACTCGCTTGAGTGTTTTACCAGCCGTGTGATGCCTTGCTGAGGGCAAGTATCAAAGTTCGAGCCCACAACTTGTCACGTTCATCTTGTCATCTCTCTTTATTTCATATTCATTTCATTTATATCATGATCATTGTAGTTATACTGCACATTGATCATTATTTTACAGACATTCATTACTGCATAAATAAGCACACACTCGAGCACTTGTATTTAGCCAGTCAGTTCTTTTCCTAGGCATTGTCTCTTTCTTTTCTGGTCCTAGTGACTCGAAATGTGTATCTTCCTCATTACTTATACTTATTAAATGTCTACCTGTTGCCTCAATCAGATATAACTGAAAACTATCATTTAATTTTCCTTTCACTTTCGTAATATAGTCATTAAGCGTTCCGAACTAGCCCACATAAACATCGTTATACAACAAGATTATTCAAAGCTATGCCTTTTCTTCTTCTTCCAGTGAATGCGAGTCCTTATGCTGAGAGGAATATGAATATGCTAAGCGACTTGTTGCCCTCGACGTACGAATGCTCACCTTATCGGAAACAACTTGATCAAGTGTCTTCTTACCGATGTTCCTGCCGATGGCCCATGCAGAGAACACATGACCCTGTTGGAAGATTTCTTCAATCTCCTCAAGAGATCGTCCGACGGTTTCTGGGTACATGAAGAGGACATGGATGAAAGCAGCAAAATTGAACGTTCCAAATATGAAGTAAGTTTTCCATGCGATTTTGTTAAGGCCCGGAGGGACGGCGTATGCGAGAGCAAAGTTGAAAAGCCAGTTGGTTGCCTGATATTTGTGGTTATAATTGATCTTAGAAAGTCTGAATCAAGGAATGCTTACCGTTGCCAAAGATACTGCTTTCCCTCTGATTTTTAATGGATACTAAGAATCCATCTCAATATAATGAAAAACATGTTTTTGAAAAGGATCATGCTCACCAACTCAGCGGGGTATGTCCAAGAGACAGGACCCATAGTGATAGCGAAACTGAGGCGAATTCATTAACTCGTGTGACTTCGAGATGCATTGATCAATCAACATACCTGCAAACGAAGAAGTAGGAGCAAACAATGATAGCTTTGGTGGCAGGGTCATTGTTCTCAACAACCCAGATCGCTGCCAAGGATGTTATGGAATGGTCTGCGTCAAGATCATGAGAAACATACGACTGTTATCGATTGAACTCCAGTTTCCAAAACGTCCCTGTAAACCTCCGACAAGATAAAGCCAGAAACCCATAAGCAATGTACCAGCGAGAATCATGGGCCTGCGACCCCATTTGTCAATGTAAATAATGGCAGGAACTGTCATCGATGAATTCAATCGAGGTATATCGATCTGACTGAAGTGATGGTAACACACCAGTCAAAGCGACGTTGAGGACGTATTGGACCGCCTAAGAGGAAAGACATTTACTTCCCATTGACCAATGCGTAGCAAACAGTAACTTACATCGGCGATGAGGTTGCTGCGACGACCTGTCAAGCCGGCACCCTGGAAGACATAAACGATGTAGTACCTAAAGGCGGAATGGATATAAATATCGTGATGAGATAAGAAAAATGGCATTTACATCATGACGTTCATTCCAGAAAGTTGAGACCACATTTGAAGGGCACATCCAAGGAAGACACGACGAGGGTTACCACCCTTGAATAGATCAAGATAAGACCTAGCGCCTTCTGTACGTTCAAATTCGACCTGATGGATACTATAAGAAGAGCAGGAGAACAGAGAGAAGGACAATACACACTTGCTGCCTAATCTCTTCGTATTCGAGCATGACTAGTTCGTCATTTTTATTACCTCCTCCGTGAAGATCTGCTAGAACCTGAAGGGCTTCATCTTCGCTGCACGTCGTGTAAGAAATAACATTGGTATATTGCTCCGCGGAAGAACGTACCGGCCGTGATCGAGAAGCCAACGGGGGCTTTCTGGGAAGAAAAGCATACCAAGGGACAAGATAATGGCAGGGATCATTTGAAGACCCCAGGGAATACGGAACGAAGCGACACCATCAATATACGAACAACCGAATTGAATGAAATACTGTATCAAGATGCCCCAAGTGATGGACCTATCACATCGTACAAGTTCAGTACGTAAATTAATATGGAAGCGAGGGTAATGACGGACCATTGCTGAAGGGAGACAATACGGCCACGGATCCTAGGAGCGGTGACCTCGGATTGATATATAGGAACAACGGCACTGGACAAGCCAACAGAGATACCAGAGATGATGCGACCAGCAACGAGCATACCGCGGTTCTGATTGAAAACTCAGGGTCAGGCGGATGAAGCGAAAAGTAACCACACGAACAACGGAAGCACATTGCAAGATGGACCCAATAACCCAGATCATGCCAGCAAGAATAACGGTTGGTTTACGACCTAGACGATCCGCCAATTGTGTTACGAGCAATGCTCCAACAAATGATCCCGCGGGCATTGATGCAACGATGGCACCCTGAGCGTCACTACTGGGCTGCAAAAGCTTCAGGAACCAGAAAATGACGATACTCAGAAAAAAGTTACTTACATTGTGGAACGTGTTCAGGTAGGCCTCGTTCTAATCGGATGTCAGAGGGCGAGAGATAGTAGGGTAAAATCAAGAGCTTACGTTCAAAACGCCAGACATGGAGGAGATATCAAGGCCAAAGAGGCCTCCTCCAATGCAAGCAAAGGAGCCCACCACATACTACGACGACGATGAGAGCAGGTGAACAGTCAATGAAAAGATACACACTGGATTAGACGCAATTGTTGGGCTGTACTGTTGAGAGTCAATGCCTTGAAATTATGGGAGAGAAATCAATCATCTGACCTTCATGGGTCAAGGAGACCGCTGAACATGAAGCTGAGATGCATTTATAGTTTTAGAAAAGGCAGTATACCAAAAATTGTTCGTACACATGGTCTCCATCTCTCCTTGGGGGAAGATGGGTCACGAGGAAATAGATCGCATGAAACGACCATTCCATCCCAAATTGGAACAGAAGCACAAGATCTGTAGGATTCGCTTTGTCTTTAATTCAGAACTTGGTTGGGTGGCCTCGGGCTCACGATGAAATATTCTACAGCCTAGAGTGGTGTATCGGCGAAGTTGGGACAGGAGCTGGGGAAACTGCAATTGCACAATTGTCCCCACAGCTCCACAGTGGGGAAGCTGCTAAAGAAAGGGGTAATTGGTCCTGACACGCGACCTTGATTTCACATGCACCAGATCATTCATGCTCTAGATGGACGTTCAGCGCAAGAGGGAAAGAAGGGTGTATACCTCCATAGTTGTCTCAACAGTCACTCTCCTATCACCAGCGTCCTTTGGCGCACTCCTGATCCTAGCTACTGGAGAACATAGATTAGCCCAGAATTTATGTGGACTCACTTTTCCTTTGCCTGAATCTCATTTTCCTGGGTGTTAATTGGTCAGCTTGCTTTTGAAGCTGAAATCTACAAAACAAAACTTGACATAAACCCCAGCTTCTAGGCTGATCTAGCTCTTCAAAATAAATAAATATTGACACTTCTATATGCTCAGTTGTTCATAGCTTGACTCAGACTGTGAACTGTTCAGTATTATCTGTCTGCTAAAGACATCCATCATTCTAGCCTAGCACGACTATGATATATACCTGACAATGGCAGATTGCCATTTTGACATGTTAGTCGAAAGCCTGGACCAATGCATGATTGTGATTGTGATTGCAGTCACAGGTAGTTTCCAAAACTAGCATGCCAATGTGCCTGGCACCCAGGCACCCCTTGCGACTTTAGTCGGCTCTACCATGTCAAGCACATTCATTAGATGCTTGGTCCTCGTCCTTACGGTAGTCTCTACAGCAACAGCACAAGGTAAAGAATAGTAACGCAAGTTGTAGTTGTCAATCTTTCCCTGACCCTTGATTTTATGTATCAGCGAGTTTTCCGCAGCTCAATGCATTGGTCTCACGTCAGACCACCAGCGGTGGATTGGATCCAAGCATGCTACCTACCCAATGCCAGTCTTCCTGTCTTCCAATTAATGCTTTAAACAACGGAGTGCGGCCTTTCTCAGCCCGTGCTGACCCATACTGATTGAGTTAATCTAGACTTGTGTAACGGTGGCCTGTACTTGCGATACTCAGATCAGCACAGGACTTCAGTCGTGTTTACAATGCTTATTGAACATTCCTGGAAACTCCGGAGAGGTTTCCATATGTCAATCGACCTATGACAGTAAGTCGATTAAGCTATGGTTTTGGTTTTGAATAACGTGATATATCATATACAGCGTACGCTCAAAATTGTGATTCTGCTGGACACGCAGTCCCCAACTTTACGTGTGTAGCCAGCAGCTCGGGAAGTGGAGAGAGACCCAGTGCAAGTGGCGACTCGTCGAGTAGCTCAGGCGCAACCTTGGTCACACCAACACAGAGCTCCGTTCTATCCAGTGCAAATATTGACTCGTCAACTAGCTCAGGTGCAACCTCAGCCGCACCAACACAGAGCTCCCCTCTGGCAAGTGATACTGGAACATCGGACTCAGGTAACTCGGAAGGAGATGGTGCTTCTGGGACTGCTACCGATAGCGCCCTACAATCATCTATGAGCGGAATCCTGGTTCTCATTGGGATCACAGTGATTACAATCGCTGTCAGCTTGGCTTAGTTGAAGTGTTTAGATTATCATCTAAACCTATTTGTACTACCGAATACAACTTTGGACTTGACTCGTTGGACTTGAAATTGAATGAAACATAGCCGCCACCGTCAGGATGGCATCATCAATGGGGACTATGATTCAACTGGAAGCTGATTCATTCGTATCTTCAGTAAATATCTTCAGTAAAACTCTCGAGCCATAGAGTGATCATGTGATGCTCTCGCCATGATTGCTAAGAATCGTAGGACGTATATATATATATATACATACATACAATCCCTTGTTCCCCATCTTGTCGCTAATGACGCCCCTAGTAAAACTTAAGCCAGTTTTAAATGGTGTTGTCGATGGTGCTGCTAATAAGCATCGTCAAGGCTTCAGCACACAAGCTATTCATGTCGGGTCAGAGCCCAATTCCGAAACTGGCGCCGTTATCCCACCAATCTCTTTAGCAACTACCTACAAACAAGACTCGATTGGTGTTCACAAGGTACTTGCATATCTCAAAGCCGTCATCTAGAGTCCAACTCGTCCACAGGGCTTCGAATACTCTCGTTCCTCAAACCCCAATCGCAATGCCCTGGAGCGCACACTGGCCTCGCTGGAGCTTGGCGGAGGACATGCACTTGCTTTTGCATCCGGCTCCTCCACAACAGCGACTGTCCTCCAGTCTCTTGGCCCAAATGCCCATGTCATTAGCGTTAACGACGTTTATGGTGGTACATTTCGATATATGTCTCGTGTTGCCAAGGAAAACCAAGGCTTGCAAACGACATTCATGGATTTAGAGAATTTGAGCGGGGATGGCGGCGAGTTCTTGGATGAAATTCGGCATAATACCAAGGTAAAGTGCTCTGCCATCAGCAGATTTCGGATTCTAATCCCATTCGGTTGGCAGCTTATTTGGATCGAGACGCCCACCAATCCAACCCTTCGCTTGATATCCATCCCATCGATTCGTGCTCACATATCGAAATTGGACAACCCTCCTCTGATACTTGTAGACAACACCTTCCTCTCACCGTACTATTCTTCCCCTCTCTTACTCGGAGCAGATGTTGTACTCCATTCTCTCACAAAGTATATAAATGGACACTCTGATGTCGTAATGGGCGCTCTCATTCTCCCTGATACCCCTTTCCACACGGAACTGGTGAACAAGCTTCGCTTCCTCCAGAACGCCATTGGTGCTGTCCCTTCTGCTTATGACTCGTGGCTCGCTCAGCGAGGTGCCAAGACGCTTGCACTTCGAATGAAGGCACATGGCACCAATGCACTTGCGCTTGCACATGCACTCAAAGACAGTCCACTTGTTGAGGATATCATATATCCTGGTCTTGCCAGTCATCCACGACACCACATTGCTTGGGAATCACTTTCACCTCACGCCAAGAAATGGATCGAAGGGCTACCTGAACGTCTTTCCAGTACCACAGATTTTCCGTATTCTGGCATGATCTCATTCCGCATCAAAGGTGGACTTGAGGCGGCTAACACGTTCTTAACTTCAACGCGCTTATTTGCATTGGCTGAGAGTCTAGGGGGTGTAGAGAGTTTGGCAGAGCACCCTGCCAAGATGACCCACGGCAGTATACCACCTGCTGAGCGAGAGAAGCTCGGCATCAGTGATGGACTCATTAGACTGAGCGTCGGCGTAGAAGACGAAGAGGATCTCGTCCAAGATATAATGCAGGCTTTGGAAAAGGCTGCAGGACACTTGGCATGATTATTTGAATGTACAGTTGCCTTGGTTCGATACCCTGCTTTTTAACCAGTTGTGATCATTAATGTAGAGTATAGTATGTATTCGGTTGTCTTTGTTGTCTTTGTTAAGCACTTTTGGTTTGTGCGGCAAGTGCACAAGTCATTCGTGGGAACTTCGTCTTTCTATTGGTTGTTCAGAGTTGGTGGCCTGAACAGATCAAGGTCTTTTCTCACTTTGAAACTGTTTTCAACGCTTCGCAGCCGACTTGAGTTATCTCAAATGTTGGCTTCTCTTTCTCCGCCTGATACCTCACACGATACGTTCAAGAACTCGAGAATCTATCATCACATGGACAGCTTTTTCCTTCCTTCGGCTCGGATCGTCCTACACCTCTCTTCAAAAATATTCTTTCCCTCTATTCCTGTGCCGTTGGAAGTGACCCCAAATGATCAGCTGGAGTTCGCCTTTCTTCTTTACCTTACAAATAACATACGTCGCAGATCAATTTGTCTTCATCCATAAAAACACAGAAAGTTATATGGATCCTTCCTTTTCTTCCTGTTCTTCTTCCCACCTGGAGCAAACAGAAAATGCTAGTTTTGATTTCATTTCTCGCTGCATCGGACCTCTTTCTGAACGGTGCTGGAGTGCTTGCTGTCACCCTTGACCAATTTACGGCAGTGTCATTTCCACTCCAAGGCATCTTCGACAACCAGGCTGCTTCTTCCAATGGGTCTGCAAATTTTGATGGCAGAGGTGGAAGTTTCGATAGTAGTCTTCTGCCCCCTGGGCCTTTTGTCCATGACGGCGTTATTGTGAGTGCCTAAGTCCCTTGTATGCTGGATAATGACAAGATGTTATCTTCAAGTACGATACACCGTTTTCATGGGGCACAGGGAATGACAATGTCATAGCTAATGGTCAAATTGTCGGCATCAATCCTACATTCGTACATGAGCTGCACCTTTTATATGCTGGTGATGCTTCGGGCGGAGAGTTTGGTAAAAGCTTTACTCTGAACTTCGACGACAATTCAACACAGATTCTTCAACGTGAGTGGAAATTTAATTCGAGCATTGATATTACTATCATCTTACTCTTTTAAAAGTTGTTGCAAAGAATTGGTGGAGATGGCCCAACTTGAACAAGGGAGAAATTCGCACGTGAGTACGCCCTGTTCTTTCCTGGACAAATAATGATTTGTATCTACTAGACAATACCACTTTGAATCGAACGGCTCAGCCAAGAACTTCAATTCAACTCAAATTTACCAGTGGTCTACCGCAATTCCATCCGAAGTGAAACTCCAATCTATCACTCTACCACTGAACAACCCAGCTCATCAGCTTCACTTGTTCGCAATGGCTTATACACCCTCCGTCATACCACAAAATATGACGTTTTCTAATACCGTGGCGCAAAAACCTGCACCCGAGTCCGAAGCCGTCATTGCAGTTCGCCGTGCACGGTTTACAACCAAGTGGGATCTTATTCCCTCATCATCATCTGGATCATCGCATAAAGCTCAAATTGTCGAAATAACACTTGCAAATCTTCTTCCTACAAATACACAATCCCAAAGCACATCAATCATCTCAAATCACTCTATCACAGTTACTGGTGCTGGAATAACCACCACTCGTCATGGATCGATTGTGCGACTGGTGCCCGGCGATCAAGTTCGTGTTGATGTCCTTGTTACGGGCGCGATTTCCGGACGAAATGCGACAGTAGAGTTGAGGGATAATAATGGAAAGCTTGTTGGGCGTAGTACTGGATGGCCTGTAGAAGGTTTAGTGGAGACGTGGACGGCTGAAAAAGCGGTTCTTGAAAGGCATGAAGCGCCCACTTGGGTAGATTTTTGATTCTCGAGCAATGAATTGAGCACTAACATGACTTTTTTCCAGTGGAAGAAAGCAAAATATGGCATATTGTGAGCATATTTTGATTTACATAACAATCTGAACGCCAGTTACGATGGAATCAGTATACATTGGGGTGTATACAGTTTTCCCGCATGGGTAAATCTCGCCATGACAGTGGGTGAAAGAGCTGGGAACTGATATATATCATCAATGGCTAGGCGCCCAATGGCACATACGCGGAATGGTACAAGTGAGTAAACATCACTCCCCGTTTCCATAATCAACAGGTTTATTTTAACCTCGAAAGCTGGAACCTCCACAATCCGCCAAACGCGAGTAGCCCAGTATGGAATCATCACCTTGAAACCTTCGGACCGGTGAGTAGTTGCGGTTCATATTACCATCACCGATCAAGTTCCTTTATCTTTTATGAACTCAGAACGTCATTTACGACGATTTTATCGCTAATTTCACTGCATCCAAGTTCAACGCGAGTGCTTGGCTTGATTTATTTGACAGAGCAGGAGCCAAGTACTTTGTATTTGTGACAGTACGCATTTTTTTCACTGCCGATGCGCGCCCTTATATATTTCACCAAGAAACATCATGACGGTTTCGCCCTCTTCGATACTAGTAATACAACTCACAGGAGTAGTGTTCACCTCGGTCCTCGACGCGACTTCCTGCAAGAATTAATGGAAGCCGCAAAAAAAGAAAAACCCAACTTGCACCGGGGAACATACTACTCATTACCTGAATGGTTAGGAATAAATCATGTCTTATAACCTATCCTGATGTCATAGCATTTTCAGGTTCAATCCAGACTCATTCAAATACGGATTCGGTTCCTGGCCGGGTGGTTTGGCACATAATGCCTTTAACAGCAGTGAGATCGAGCCCTACACAGGAAGGCTAAACATCAGCGATTACATCGATGATTTACAAGTTCCTCAAATGTTGAACCTCGCCACAATTTACGATACTGAAATCATGGTGAGCATCTCGTTAAATCCATGAACTTGTCGCCCTACAACATGTCTAGTGGTGCGATATTGGAGGACCAAACAAGACCTTGGAAGTCGCTGCCCAATTTTACAACCACGCAGAAAGCCAAGGACGTCAAGTTACGCTAAATAATCGTTAGTATACATGCATGTATACATTCATGGTTCAACTCATCGACACGTCCAGGCTGCGGAGCCGTTCCTGATTTTGATACTCCAGAGTACGCTACATTTGGTGCGATCCAGACTCGCGATTGGGAATCAAATGAGGGAATGGACCCGTTCAGTTATGGACTCAATTCAGCAACAAGTGCAGCTCAATACAAGAATGGGACGACGATCATTCACACATTGGTTGATATCGTATCTAAGAACGGGAACTTGTACGTGTTGCTTCAGTCGCAGTGCTTCTAGAGATGCTGAGAAACCTAGCTTGTTGGACATTGGGCCAAACGCCGAAGGCGAGATTATTGCACCAATGGCCCATAATCTGCTTGATGCCGGGAAATGGATCAACTTCGCAGGAGATTGTGTGTTCGACACAGTGCGTATTCGGTTTGTGGATGTTCTCCAGAGCTGACGCGATTGTAACAGGAGTTCTGGTTTCAGACTTCTCAAGACTTGGTCCCAGTGGATTCAAGCCAGCTTCCAGCCCGCTTTACTAGGACCGCAACGACGTTCTGCGTCATCGCCTTTGATCAGCCCAGGGGTGGCGAGTTGACCATTTACAAGCGACTTCCTCTTCTTCCTGGTGATAAGATATTCCTCTTGCATCCTGATCCCTCCACCAGGCACACAGAGCTTCAATGGAGTATCACGAATGGGGGGAAGACTACTGTACGGATTACAGACCAACAAGCTCGGGGAGTACAGGACGCCTGGGCATTCCAGATTCAATTTAATGTAGCTCAGATAAAATGAAATTATGCATTATCAGAAGTAATCGAATACTATTAGTCCTATTTTTTGTCTTTTTTGTCGCCGTGATGGCTACTGAAGTCGAACTGGTAGACAACCGGTCCAGCAGCAATGTTCTCGTCACATGCTGGCTTGTCATCTGATGTCACGAAGATGAAGTTGGCGCCGGTGTTTGCAACCTCGCGGGGAACGATGAATGTACCATCCTTCTGCAGTGGCGTCTCAAATTCCTGCAAGCCTGTTTTGAAGACGATGAAAAGACCTTTGCTCTCGCAGTCCTCGACTCCAGGGAATCGAACTTGACCACGTTGACCAGGGACAAGATAATCTATGATCTCAA